>ERZ824978.94-NODE-94-length-130863-cov-11.044302_pt1 | contig 130863 bp, 106 predicted proteins | sample MGYA00519860_ERZ824978 | MGnify/ENA primary metagenome ERZ824978 (study PRJEB31778, sample SAMEA3449184) | human gut metagenome | biome: human gut; feature: human-associated habitat; material: faeces | place: United Kingdom | collected 2010/2012 ... | reverse complement strand
ACGTAAAATTTAATATCAAGCTTTCCATTGACGGGAAAGAACACATCGTCGAGGCTACGACCGACGTCAAGCACTTCGCCCAGGAGCTGGGCATTGCCGAGACGAAGGGCAAGCGGCTGCGTGACTCCCTGTTGAAGTTCAACGGGCTGGTGACCCTGTTCCGTTTTAAGAGCCTGAAATTTGCAATAGATTTGCAATAGATTCGCAAAAAGCGAGTCGATTTGCAAAAAAATTGCAAAACAAAAGTACCTAAAACCGCCTAAAAACACCCCAAAACAAACAAACTGAGCCCCAAAACGGAACATATTTTAATATTACGCAACAAAAGAAGGAGCTATCTTTTTAGATAACTCCTTCATTCTCACCTTGTAGCGCCTACGGGAATCGAACCCGTGTTCCATGCGTGAGAGGCATGTGTCCTAGCCGCTAGACGAAAGCGCCTTATATATGTCGCGGAAGCTGGGGGATTCGAACCCCCGGTACGGGAAATCCGTACGGCAGTTTAGCAAACTGCTGGTTTCAGCCACTCACCCAAACTTCCTTCCCGCGTCGTTCTTGCGAGAGGTTCCTGGCGGACTCGAACCGCCGTGGACGGTTTTGCAGACCGCTACCTAGCCACTCGGTCAAGGAACCATCTTGGTTGCTGCTTTTTGTAAACCTTGTTTCCTTGGTTTTGCGGTTGCAAAGGTAGTACAAATTTTTATATCTCCAACTATTCGCAGCAACTTTTTTTGCTTCCTCCTTGATTTTTTTCGCAAGTACGGCGTTTCTCTTGCAGCTTTTGATGGAGCTCACAGCCTGTCGGGCAATTGGCGCAGGGGTCTCCATTGCCCCCTACGCTTTTGAAACTCCGATAGATACGTACTCCAATCCAAAGAAGGCATCCGATGCCGACCAGGATAACGATGATGTCCTGATAGTCCATAGTGTTCTTTCGTTTTTACATGAATAAAAGTCCTATCCGGTAAACCAGGAAGGCGACAATCCATGCCAATGCCGTGGTATAGATGGTCGTGAATAGCGGCCACTTCCAGCTACCGGTTTCTCCCTTGATGGCTGCAACTACAGCGATACAGGGGAAGTAAAGCAGGGTGAAGAGCATGTAGCAGAAGGCAACCAGCGGGGTGATGGGAAGCCGTTTGGCGAGTTCTACGCTCTCGATGTCGCCATTGTCGGCATAAAGTACTCCCAGCGTACTTACCACAAGCTCTTTTGCGCCGGCACCGGTCAACAGGCCTATACCCATCTTCCAGTCAAATCCTAAAGGCTCGATGACAGGCTCTATCGCTTTGCCGATTTGTCCGATGTAGGAGTTCTCCTGCTGGATGGCTTCAGTGGGATAGGCGTCATGGTTGGGGTAATAGCCCAGGAACCAGATGATGATGGAGGCAATCATGATGATTCCTCCCATCTTTTTCAGATACAGGCGTCCTTTCTCCCAGGTGTGCCGTAAAATGGATTTGCTGGTTGGCATACGGTAGGGAGGGAGTTCCATGACAAACGGGGTGTCGTCTCCCTTTACAAGAAAACGGCTGAACAGACGTGCCAGCAGGATGGCAAGCAGAATACCCGTTGCATAGAGCGTCAGCAGTATCAGGCTGCCTTGTTTCGGGAAGAAAGCGCCGATAAGTACCAGGTAGATGGGCAGACGCGCACTGCATGACATCAGCGGCGTGACAAGCATGGTGACAAGGCGCGCCTTGCGGTTCTCAATCGTACGTGAGGCCATGATGGCGGGTACGTTGCATCCGAAGCCCATGATGAGGGGGATGAACGATTTCCCATGCAACCCCATTTTATGCATCAGCTTATCCATGATGAATGCCGCGCGTGCCATGTATCCCGAGTCTTCCATGATGGATATGAACAGGTACAGGATGAGGATGTTGGGCAGGAAGACGATGACACCGCCCACACCGCCGATGATGCCGTCGACAATCATGTCTTTCAGCGGTCCCTCGGGCATGTAATTGCGGACGAGCGTACCGATTTGTTCCACCAGCCATTCGATGCCCTGCATGGGGTAGTCACCCAGTACATAAGTTCCTTCAAAGATGACAAAGAGCAGGAGGAAGAAGAAGGGAAAGCCCCAGATGCGATGAGTGACAATCGAGTCGATGACCTTTGTCATTTGCTCTTTCTGCAAATGGTTGTCGGTGAACGTCTCGCGTAAGGCTCCTTCGATGAAGCCATATTTGGCGTCGGCCAACGCCGCCTCGCTGTCCTCGTTGAGTGTCTCCTTGATACGCTTTTCTGCTCTGTCGCGTGTCTGGAGGATTTCCTCACCGTTGGGCAGTTGACGGACGATCCCCTCGACCTGGCTGTCGTTCTCCAGCAGCTTGATGGCGAGGAAGCGGGTCGAGTATTTGTAACGTATGTCTTCGTTCCGGGAGATGGCTTTCTTCACCTCATCGATGTTCATCTCCAGTTCCGGACCATGATTGATGTGTATGTGCCGGTAGGAATGGCGTTCTTTGGGATTGCCGTTTTCATAGTTTTGGGTGAAGTCCGCCATGTGGTCCTCATATCCGGAGGGTACATCCGTCTTGTGCCAGTCCTGCAGCTCCTGGAGGATTTGCGGATTGATTTCCCCGTTCTTGTCGAGGAAGTCACCTCCTTCGTAGATATTGATTACGACATGAAACAGGTGGTCGATGCCTTTGTTGGTACGGCACACGGTGGGGACCATCGGGACGCCGAGCATTTTGCCCAGCATGCGGTAGTCGAGCTTGTTGCCGCTGGCTTCCAGTTCGTCAAACATGTTCAGGGCAATGACCATACGCACGTTCATGTCAATGAGCTGGGTCGTCAGGTAGAGGTTGCGTTCCAGGTTGGATGCATCCACGACGTTGATGATGACATCCGGGGTCTGTTCGATGATGTGCTTCCGTACATACATCTCTTCGGGCGTGTAGGCAGAGAGGGAATAGGTGCCCGGGAGGTCGACGATGCGGAACTTGTAGCCTTGGAACTCGAAGAATCCTTCCTTGGCGTCTACCGTCACACCGCTGTAGTTTCCCACATGCTCGTGTGCTCCGGACGCGATGTTGAACAGGGAGGTCTTCCCGCAATTGGGATTGCCCACCAGCGCAACGTTGATGGTACGCCGTTTGTCCCGTGCGACATCCTTCACCTGTTCGATGGGGATTTCCTCGGTGATGCCTTCCTTGTATTCGGTCTGGATGAGTTGCTTGGCTTCTTCTTCGCTGACGATTTCAATCATGGCTGCCTCCTGGCGTCTTAAGGAAATCTCATAGCCAAGAATGCGATATTTGATGGGGTCCTTCAAGGGAGCATTCAGGATGACTTCCACGGTGTTGCCTTTGATAAAGCCCATTTCCACGATTCGTTTGCGGAAACCTCCGTGTCCAAGCACCTTTACGATGACTCCCTTTTCTCCGGTGTTGAGTTCTGATAGTCGCATATAAGTGTGTTTGTAAGTTTGTGCCTGCAAAGATATTTTATTCTCATCAGACTGCAAACTTATTTAGAATGTTTTTAAATAAGCCGTGCTCGTCCCATCGCTTGGTCCCGGAGACGATGCCATCCTGCCTGGATTTGACTATTTTTGCAGCATGTTTACGAAAAGAATAGCTGACTATATTGCTGCCGGCCGTCTGTTAGCGGCTGATGTGCCGGTAATTGTGGCATTGAGTGGCGGGGCTGATTCGGTGGCGCTGCTCTGTGTGCTCCGGGAGCTGGGGTATGCCTTGCATGCGGTGCATTGCAATTTCCATTTGCGAGGGGCGGAGTCCGACCGGGATGAAGCGTTTGTGCGTGATTTGTGTGAACGCCTTCATGTGCCGTTGTCTGTTGAACATTTTCAGACTGAAGCGTACGCACGGGAGCATAAGCTTTCCATCGAAATGGCTGCACGGGAATTGCGTTATGAGGCTTTTGAACGCATTCGCCGGGAGTGTGGAGCCGGGGAGATTGCGGTGGCGCATCACCGGGATGACAGTGTGGAGACTTTGTTGCTTAATCTGATTCGCGGTACGGGCATCAACGGACTGAAGGGGATTCGTCCGCGCAACGGTCATGTCGTGCGTCCGCTGTTGGCAGTCTCCCGTCAGGAGATTGAACGCTATTTGCAGGAGAGGGGACAGGACTATGTGACCGACAGCACCAACCTGCACGACGACTTTACGCGCAACAAGATACGGCTCCATCTGCTTCCGCTGATGGAACAGCTCAACCCCTCGGTGCGCGAAGGACTGGCTGCTACCGCGGAACGGCTGGCAGATGTGGCAGCCCTATATAATAAGGTAATGGCGGAGGAGCAGCAACGAGTGGCTGAGCGACTGCCCGATGGGGGCATACGCATCCGGCAGGCAGCCTTATGCGCCAGTGAGGCACCCAAGAGCCTGCTCTATGAATTGCTGTCGCCTTACGGATTCCGCCCGGCACAACTGGAAGCCATTTATGCTTCGGCAGCGTCGGTTCCGGGACGCCGGTTCCGCTCACTCACCCACGAGGTCGTGGTGGATAGGGACTGTTGGTTGCTTTATCCACTGACGGAAGGGGAGTGGGGATGCCTGGAGATAGCTTCGGCTGAAGGGAGTGTCCCGTTGCCTGACGGGATGGGGCGGGTGTCTTGGAGCATGATGCCCGGAGGAGCGGACGTCGACATACCCCGTGGAAGGGAGTTCGCCTGCCTGGATGCCGACAAGCTGACGTTCCCGCTGACCCTGCGCCGTGTCGCCCGTGGGGACTGGTTCATACCTTTCGGGATGAAGGGGAAGAAGCTCCTGAGCGACTACATGACGGACCGCAAGTTCCCGCTGAATCGCAAGGAACGTCAGTGGCTCTTATGGGACGGAGACCGTGTCGTCTGGGTCGTGGGGGAACGTATCGACAACCGTTTCCGGGTGGACGAGCATACCCGGAAGATATTAAGGCTGCATTATGAAGGAGTCTGACAAACAGAGACGCCGCAGAGCTGGATGGTTCTGCGGCGTCTTTGTTCAGATGCTTCGCGCTTATCAGAAGCGGTAGCCCAGGGTGAACACGGCACGGTTGTCGGCGTGCGTGACTTTCGTCAGTGGGTCAGCCTGCTCGAATATCATGTTCGAATAGGGATAGAAGTCGGCTTTCTGGTGCGTATAGACGTATGCCATGTCTGCATAGAACCCTCCGAAGCGGAGTCCCAAACCGAGGCTCAGGCTGTGGGCATCGTAGTTGTTCATATAGTCGATGTCCGTCTCGATGGCTGTCGGAGCATCGTACTTGTAGGCAAGCTCTTTGTACAGGGCACTGGTATAACCATAGCCGGCGCGCAGGCTGATGTCGTCAAAGATACGTCCCTCTACGCCAATGCGGAAGGAGTGGACTCCCTTCAGGTCCTCGGATACCAGCTGGTTGGAGTAGTCCAGGTCATAGCCGTTCGGGTCGGTGAACTTCGCCTTGCTGTAGTCGGCGTATTCATATTCCGCATCAAGCGCGACGTTCTGACCGAAAGTGTAGGCGGCGCTGAGGTTGAACTTCCACGGGGTGCGCAGGCTGTAGTCATACCAGTCGGTGAAACCGGTGCTGCTGTTCCAGTCCTGCCCCTGATAGTCTTGCATGCCCATGGCTGCCGCATAGCACTGGCTCAGGTTATACCAGATGGGGGTATGTACGGCGAGGCCGATGCGCAGGGGCGAATATTCCATCGGACGGAAGATGAGTCCCAACTTGATGTCAAAGCCTGAGCCTTCCAGGCTGTACTGGTTCTCCAGGGTCATCAGCGGACTTTCGTCCGGCAGCTTGTCACTGAACAGCCTTTCGTAGTAGTAGGAGTAGCGGTCGAAGTCGAGGTCGTAGACGCCCAGGGTAACTCCCAGGTATACGCGGTCCTTGATGTTCAGTGCCAGGTTGAAGTCATAGGCATTGATGCCACCCCTGTTTTCACTGTGGAAGCCGATGTAGTCGGCACCCCATGTGTCAAAGTCCTTGTTGTCCAGCCCCGGGGAGACGTAGCCCGTTTCACCTGCCAGGATGCTGAGCCAGCTGTAATTGGTGTCTGCCAACGGATTGTTGCTGTTCAATACGTTGTCGAAGTCCTCCGGCGTGTTCCCTGCTGCCTGCAGGTTGGCTCTGATGTTATGTGAATAGGAGTCGCCGCTGGGCATGGGACCTATCATGTCGAAGTCGGAATTGAAGTTCTTCACCTTCCGGTAGTTGAAGCCGAAATTCAGGAAACGGATGGCAGTGCGGTTTCCCACCTTGCTGGAATAGACGAAGCCTATCTGGTCAAAGGAGAACTTCGAGTGCTTTGTGTCGGTACTTTCTCCGTTGAATTCAGCCTTTGCCGTAGGTTGGAACCAGCCCAATGAGAAGGCGACGTCGTTGCTTCGGTACAGTCCGATACCTGCCGGGTTTGTCGCAAGGGTCGACAGGTCTGCCCCCAGGGCGCTCATGGCACCGCCCATGCCCATGAAGCGGGCAGTACCGTTCAGTTGGTTTTCCATCAGCAGACCGGCGTTGTAGGAGGTCTGCGCCTGTGTCGTCAGCGACAGACCTCCCAGGCAGGCCAGTAGAGAGAGTTTATAGATACTTTTCATAGAGAATACTCCTAGGTTAGTTGATTCATTTAAACAATACATTCACACACACTGTCGTTTTATCGGCGTCCTCTCGAACCGCCTCCGCCACCTACGCTCGGTCGTCTTGCCGGACGGTTGGCAGGGGTGGAGCGGCGCTCGAAGTTGCTGCGTTGGATGGACGGACGCTCCATGCGCGTCGGGCGTTCACGGTCCACGTTGCGTGTGCGGGTGCTGCTCGGACGGTCATAGTCCATGCTCCGCGGACGGTTGATGTTCGGACGCGTGTAGGTGGAGTTGCCGCGCACACCGTCGTTGTTCACATTCGGACGTGTGGGGCGTACCACCCGTCCCGTGGCCGAGGGCCGTCGGTTGATGTTCGGACGCGTATAGTTCCCGTAGCCGTTTCTTGACGGACGCACCGTGTTACGCGGACGGTAAGAGCCGGAGATGTAGTTGGGATTGCGTCGCACGGTCAACGAGGGACGTGCAGGGGCATACGACGGATGGAAGTGCGGACGCGGATGATGCCATCCCCAGTACGGACCGCCCCAATATCCTCCCCATGCATAACGGGGACCGTACCAGTAACTGTATCTCCATGAGGGCCAGGGGTCATAGCGCCAGTTCCACCACAGCGGGTTGGAGAAGGTCGGGAAGACGTAGGCATACAGCCCGTCGTCGTAGACATTCCAGTCCCACGACGGGAAGAGTGCCGTCCCATAGACCACGTCCCAATAGAGCGGGCTGCTCACCGGAATGGCATAGGCCGGATTGCGGAAGCGTATCAGACGTACCGCGTATTCATAGTCATCCTGCGAGCCCTGGAACTCGCCGACCCATCCGCCCGGCAGGTCACTGTCGGCACGCTCGTCAATGTAGAGGGTGTCGTCCTGGATGGAGAAGTCATTTTTTCCTGTTACATATTCACGTCGGTTGTATTCGTCGATGTCGCGTGTGCGTCCGGTGTAGTCACGGACGACAACCGTACCCACGCCGTTGCCCTTCTTCTGGGTGGCGTTCAGTACGTCACCTGCCGACTTGGCCGTCACCTTTTCGGTCTTCTTGTCATCCTTCTGCTTCTTGGGCACAAAGTAGACGTCGTCGCCGGGGCTTTGCGCCATCGCCAGGCATGGCAGCAGCGCCATTATCCAAATAAGCCATCCAATCTTTTTCATAGCGTCAGTCTCCTTTCTTTATTAATAGTCCTGTTTTTTCTGATGCAAAGATAAAAAGCTTTGGACAATCGGACGGGGGATTTTCCCTAATTGTTCGTAGGGATTTCCCCCTATCGTTCGTATCTTTGCTCCCGTTTAACCCATTAACTATTATTTGACAGCTATGAAATATCTAGAAGTGACCTTCCATATCCATCCTTGCACGGAGACCGTCAACGACGTGCTTTCGGCCCTTTGCGGCGAGATAGGATTTGAGAGTTTTGTTGACATTGACGGCGGCATCCAGGCCTACGTCCAGGCTTCACACTTCGATGAGGATGCACTGAAGGACGTCCTGTCGTCGTTCCCGGTCGAGGGGGCATCCATCCGTTACGAGGTAAAGGAAATGGAAGACAAGAACTGGAACGAGGAGTGGGAGAAGCATTTTTTCCGTCCCATCGTCATCGGTGACCGCTGTGTCATCCACAGCACCTTCCATCAGGATGTACCGTCGGCAGAATACGACATCGTCATCAATCCGCAGATGGCCTTCGGGACCGGACATCATGAGACGACCAGCCTGATTCTTGAGGAGCTGCTCGACACGGACCTGAAGGGCAAGTCGGTACTGGACATGGGATGCGGCACGTCCATCCTTGCCATCCTTGCTGCCAAGCGGGGGGCCGGTCCGCTGACGGCAATAGACATAGACGACTGGTGCGTGAACAACTCCCGCGACAACATCGCGCTGAATCACGTGGAGGGCATTACGGTCGAACTGGGGGATGCCTCGTTGCTGGAGGGACGCGCCCCGTTCGACGTTATTATCGCCAATATCAACCGCAACATCCTGTTGACTGACATGGAGCGCTATGCGGCGTGCATGCATCCGGGTTCCCTCATTTTCATGAGCGGATTCTACGTGGAGGACGTCCCCGCTATCCGTGCGGAAGGCGAGCGGTTGGGCATGGAGTTTGTCCATTGCAAGGAGAAGCACAACTGGGCTGCCGTGAAGCTGTGCATGAAGTAAGCCGACGGCACGGCGCATACGGGGCATGTGCCCGGGGAGAGTCACCTGAAGACTGGGGAGGAGTGCGGTACATGCCGGGCTTATACGGACCAAAGTATTATACTTAGGGGGTCTAAGTATAATACTTTGGCAGGCTAAGTATAATACTTTGGTCTGTCTATCCCCGGGTCTTATCGCATACATGCCGGGGAGGTAGCTTGCTCCTGCCGTGGTCTTCTTCCGCTCCAGGTACTTTCCGCAAAAAATAAAAACACAGAGACACGAAGACCGGGAATCTGTTCGGTAATGCTCCGATGCGATTCCTGAATCTTCGTGTCTCTGTGCTTTTATCAGTCCGGGTGGGCTGTTAGCCTCCCGGCATTAGGTCAAAATTCATGTGCCGCGGTCTGAACCACTTCTCCCAGGGTGGGGTGGGCGTGGATGATGGCCTTCAGGTCACCGACCGTAGCCCGGCGGTTCATCAGGGCGCAGACTTCCTGCACCAGGTCTGCTGCGTGTGCTCCGAAGAGGTGGCATCCCAGGATGTGCCCTTCGGCATCGGCAAGCAGTTTGCAAAGTCCGTCGGGTTCATTCATGCTGACGGCTTTGCCGTTGGCGCGGAAGAAGGCTTTCTTCGCCGTGAACGCGATGCCTTGCGCCTTGCACTGCTCTTCCGTCAGTCCGACCATGGCGGCTTCGGGGGAAGTGAAGACGGCTGCCGGGACGATGTCGAGACGGATGTCGTCCGCCTCTCCGAGGATGTGGTTCAACGCACGCATCCCCTGGAAGGTGGCTGCATGAGCCAGCATGCAGCGTCCGTTGACATCGCCGATGGCATAGATGTGAGGCACGTTCGTCTGCATGTTCTCATTCACTTCAATCCCCTTGGGCGTGAAAGCGATACCGACGTCCTCCAGGTTGAGTGCACCGACGTTGGCGGCACGTCCTACAGCCAGCAGGACGGTGTCGGCTTCGCAGGTCTTGATGTTCCCTTTCACTTCGTAGTTGACGGCCAGTACGCCCCCTTCCCGTTGCTCCACCGACTTGACGCCGGCCTGGTTGATGATTTCAATCCCCTTCTTGGAGAGGGACTGCTTCAGGCGTTTGGCAATGTCGGTATCGAAGTTGGGGAGAATCTCTTTCATGAATTCCACGACGGTGACCTGGCTTCCGAAGCTGTTGAAGATGGAGGCGAACTCCAGGCCGATGACTCCGGCACCGATGACACACAGGCGTTGCGGGACATGGTCGATGTCAAGTATCTCCTTCGAAGTCAGAACACCGGGAAGGTGGAGCCCTTCGATGGGGAGGTACTTGGTGACGGAGCCTGTCGCGATGATGATGTGTCCGGCCTGATACAGCTCCTCGCCGACCTTGACGGTATGTGCATCCTGGAAGCTTGCCTTTCCGTAGACCAAGTGGATGTTCTTGTGCTTCAGGAGCGTCTCCACACCGGTCTGCAGGCAGCACACCACCTGGTTCTTGCGCTCCATGACCCGGTTGAAATCGAGCGTGTAGGAGCATTGCATGATGCCGAAGGTCTCCGCTTCCTTCAGGTCATCCATGACAGCCGCGTTCCGGCAAAGTGCCTTGGTCGGGATGCAGCCTTCGTTCAGGCAGGTGCCGCCGACCTTGGCAGCTTCGACGATGGTGACGGTCTTTCCTTTCTTGGCGGCGGCCACGGCAGTCTCATATCCTCCCGGGCCGGCACCGATAATCAATATGTCACTTGTAATCATAGGCAGGGTGTGGGGTTATTGCGCCAGGTCGCGGTAACGCAAGATGGGGTGTTTGGCAGCATTGGTCTCGTCCAACCGGCGTACCGGGGTGTGGTGGGGCGCAGTCTTCACTTCCTCCGGGCATTCGATGGCTTCGCGTGCGACCTTGCGCATCACGTCGATGAACTCGTCGAGTGTTTCCAGTGATTCCGTTTCCGTCGGTTCAATCATGATGGACTGGTGGAACAGGAGTGGGAAGTAGATGGTCGGTGCATGGTAGCCATAGTCGAGCAGCCGCTTGGCGACATCGAGCGTCGTGACGCCCGTCGATTTGTCCAGCAGGCCGTCGAACACGAACTCGTGTTTGCAGATGCCTTCGATGGGGAGGTAGTAGCAGTCCTTCAGTGACTCCTTGATGTAGTTGGCGTTCAGGGTTGCCAGCGGACCGACATACTTGATGTATTCCTTACCCAGGGACAGGATGTAGGTGTAGGCACGCATCATGACGCCGAAGTTGCCGATGAAGCCGGATACGCGTCCCAGCGAGTCAGCCGGGTGGCTCAAATAGAACGTGCCGTCATCTGCCTTGCATACCCGTGGGCTGGGGAGGTAGTCGACCAGCGCCTTGGCTACACCGACAGGTCCTGCGCCGGGACCGCCGCCGCCATGAGGGGTAGAGAAGGTCTTGTGCAGGTTGATGTGCATGATGTCAAAGCCCATGTCGCCCGGACGGCATTTGCCCAGCAAGGGGTTCAGGTTGGCACCGTCGTAGTAGAGGAGTCCGCCACAGGCATGCACCAGTTCGGCGATTTCAAGGATGTCGCTTTCGAACAGTCCCAGGGTGTTGGGGTTGGTCATCATGATGCCGGCGATGGTGTCGTCGAGCAGCGGTTTGAGGTGTTCGACGTCGATGCGTCCGTCAGGTTTGGATTTCACCTCCACGACATTCAGTCCGCAGACGGCGGCACTCGCGGGGTTCGTGCCGTGGGCGCTGTCGGGGACAATGACTTTGGTACGTTTCAGGTCGCCCCGTTTGAGATGGTATTGGCGCATGACCATCAGTCCCGTCAGCTCGCCATGGGCGCCGGCATAAGGATTGAGGGTAAATTCAGCCAATCCGGAAATCTCCGCCAGGGCATGTGCCAGGTTGTAATAGACTTCCAGTGCCCCCTGTGCGGTTGCGGCAGGCTGGAGCGGATGCAGGTTGGCAAAAGCCGGCTGGGCGGCCATCTCCTCGTTGATTTTCGGATTGTACTTCATCGTACAGCTGCCCAACGGATAGAAGCCGGTGTCGACACCGAAGTTCTTGTTGGATATGTTGGTATAGTGGCGGACCACGTCAAACTCGCTGACTTCAGGGAGTTCGGGTGCCTGCTGCCGTTTGAGTCCTTCCGGCAGGGAAGCGAGCGTGTATTCTTTCAAGCGGTTCTCCGGGAGAGTATAGCCCTTACGTCCCTCCTTGGAGAGTTCGAATATCAGTTTATCGTAATATTTCATAGCTTTATATCTCCTTTATGATGGCAACTAGTTTATCAATCTCTTCTTTCGTACGTTTCTCTGTGACACAGAAGGAAAGGCAGTCTTTGTCGACTTCGATTCCGCCGAAGATGCCTTGCTCCAGCAACTTCTGCTGTACGGTCTCTGCCGGAACCAGTGAACGCAGCGTAAATTCCTTCAGGAACGGCTGCTTGAACAGTTCTTCAAACTTACCGGTGGCAAGGAGCTGGTCGTGGAGATAGTGGGCACCGCTGTAGGACAGTTCGTTGACTTCGCGCAGTCCCTGCTTGCCCATGAGTGCCATGTAGATGGTGACATACAGTGCCATCAATGACTGGTTGGAGCAGATGTTGCTGTTGGCCTTTTCCCGACGGATGTGTTGCTCACGTGCCTGAAGGGTGAGGACAAAAGCGCGTTTGCCGTCCACGTCGGTGGTTGCTCCGGCAATACGTCCGGGGAGTTTGCGTACGAGGTCTTTCACGCACGACAGGTATCCGACGTAAGGACCGCCGTAGTTGAGCGGCATGCCCAGTGACTGTCCGTCGCCGCAGGCAATGTCGGCTCCCCATTCTGCCGGAGATTTCAAGACGGCAAGTGCTGACGGGTCGGCCTGTATGATGAACAGTCCTTTCTTTGCATGGATGGCGTCCGCATATCCGCTGAAGTCTTCGATGATGCCATACTTGTTGGGATAGCTGACGATGACGCCTGCCACATCGCCCGCTTCGAGTTTCCGTTCCATGTCTGCCTTGTCGGTTACGCCGTCAGTAGCTTGGATCTGTTCCAGTTCAATGCCGCGGAATTTGGCGTAAGTGCTGACCACTTCGAGCGTGTTGGGCTGTACAGTTGATGAAATCAGGATACGGTTCTTCTTCTTTCCGGCAGCTATTGCCATGAACATGGCTTCGGCAGTAGCCGTCGTTCCGTCGTACATGGAGGCATTGGTGCATTCCAGTCCGGTCAGTTCGGAAATCATGCTCTGGAACTCGAAGATATATTGCAGGGTGCCCTGGGAGATTTCAGGCTGATAGGGAGTATAGGCGGTGAAGAACTCCGAGCGCGACAGAAGCTGTGCGATGACCGAGGGGGCATAATGGTCGTAAGCACCGGCGCCGGCAAAGATGGTCAGTTGTTGGTTCTTCTTCCCCAATTGTTGGAAGAAGGTTCTGATTTCAGTCTCTGAAAGGGAGGACGGCAGGTCATAATCCTTTTTCAAAATCACGCTCTCGGGGACATCGGCATACAATTCGTCCAATGACTGTATCCCGATGCGCTCCAGCATGTGGCAGATGTCGGCCTCCGTATGTGGAAAGTATTTATAGTTCATGGTATAACAGGTTTTGAGGGGCACACAGGCGCGGACGGGTCTGTTCCTGCCTGTGTGTCCGGTTAATTACTTATTCTTTGCAGATGTCTTCGTAGGCTTTGGCATCCATCAGGGCATCCAGTTCGGCTGTGTCGGACAGTTCGACCTTGATGATCCAGTTCTCGAACGCATCTTTGTTGAGCAGTTCCGGTTCGTCGTTCAGGCTTTCATTCACCTCGACCACTTTACCACTGACAGGGGCGATGAGGTCGCTGGCAGCCTTGACGCTTTCCACGGCTCCAAATTCGGAGTCCTTTTCAATCTCGTCGTCTACATCGGGCATATCCACATAGACAATGTTACCCAAGGCATTTTGTGCATAGTCGGTGATACCTATATAACCAAAGTTGCCTTCCACTTTGACCCATTCATGTGATTCTGAGTAATACAGACCTTCAATAACTTTGCTCATTTTGTTGTGTTTTTAAGATTAATATTGGAAAAAGGATTATTATTTCTTGTAGTTCTTCTGATAGAAGCGTTTCTTGCAGACGGTCCCTTTAAAGACCTTTTTGCGGATGCGGACGTCCACTTCAGTGCCCAAGGTGGCATACTGGCTGTCGATGAGTGCCATGCAGACGCTTTTTCCGGTGGAGATAGACTGGTAGCCGGTCGTCACGTAGCCGATGCGTACTCCATCGATTTCAATGTCGTATCCATTGCGCGGAACTGCTTTTTCGTGCAGTTCGATGCCTACGACCTTCTGTGCAATGCCATGCTCCTTTTGGTGAGCAATTGCCTCTTTGCCGATGAATTCCGGTTTGTCCATTTTGACAAACGAGCCTAATCCGGCTTCGATGGGCGTAATCTCCGGACTCAGTTCATGCCCGTAGAGGGGAAGCGCTACCTCGAAGCGCAAGGTGTCCCGGCAGCCCAGGCCGCAGGGTGCCACTTCCTTGGAGCCTACAAGGATATCCCATACCTTATTTATATAGGCGTCGTCGCTGTAGATTTCGAAGCCGTCTTCTCCGGTGTAGCCTGTACGGCTGACAATGACGTGGTGTCCGTCAATATCCAGTTCCTTGAAGGTATAGAATTCCAGGTCGGATACGGTGATGTGCAGATGCTTTTCGATGAGTGCTTCAGCCTGTGGTCCCTGTACGGCCACTTCCGCATAGTTGTCTGAGAGGTTCTCTACTTTGGCATCAAAGCCCTTGCTGTTTTCCTGCATCCATGCGAAGTCCTTATCGATGTTGGCTGCATTGATGACCAGGAAGAATTCCTCAGCTCCTTTTTTGTAGACCAGCAAATCGTCCACGACACCGCCGTTGGGGTAGAGCATCATGCCATAGAGCACCTTGCCAACCGGCATCTCCCGTACGTCGTTCGTGAACAAGTGTCCCACGAGTCGTTCGGCTTCAGGACCGCTGATGAGCACTTCCCCCATGTGTGATACATCGAAGATGCCACAGGCATGGCGGACGGCATTATGCTCTTCAATGATGGAAGTATATTGGATGGGCATGTCAAAGCCTCCGAACGGACTCATCTGAGCCCCCAGTGCGATGTGCTTGTCATACAAGCACGTTCTTTTCAAGTTAGTTTCCATGGTATGCATATTTTTGATGTTTATTTGTCTTCTTTGAAAAGGATGTTCAACAGCTGTTCAGTGTCCAGGTTCAACACGATGCTGCCGACATTGACAGACTCCAGTGCATGCCGGAAGTCCTCTTCCTTATAGGGAAGTCCGGTCAGTGGTTTCAGCAGTCCGTTGTCCAAGTCTCCTGTCAAGAAGTAATCTCCCAGCAGGTTGATCTTTTTCACGATGCCATTCTTGATTTCCATGCGTATCTCCAGTTCTCCGGCAGCGGGTGTTTTGCCCCGTTTTACAAGGGTATAACGTGGATTGTTGCCATAGATGAATTCATCGGTGAGGTATTCCGCTTCGATTTGCTTGATGATGGCGACATCGTCTTCAGACAGTTGGATGGTGCTTTCGCACAATTGCTCACGGACAAACTGCTTGAACTCTTCAATACCGATGTCGGTATGTTCGGAAAGGTTGGTCACCCGTTGTCGGGCGGACTCGACCCCCTTGCTGATCAGCTTCTCGTTGGAAGGGGTGATGGCCCGTACCAGGTGTTCCATATCGGTATTGAACAACATGGTCCCGTGCACGATGCTTTTCCCGGGCAGGTGGTAGAATGCATTTCCCGACACTTTTCTTCCGTTTATCAGGATGTCGTTTCTGCCCGATGCCTCGGCCGGTATGCCCAGTTTACGTAGTACGAATGCCACCAGACGGAGATAACGGTCGAATGTGAAGTTGACATTCTGTGCTCTTGCCACGTAAGAGAACATGATGTTGTCCGGGTCCGCGTACACACAACCTCCGCCGCTCTTCCGACGATAGGTCTGGATCCCGTGGGTGCGGCAATAGTCAAGGTTCACTTCATTTTCAATAAGTTGATTCCTGCCAAAAATCACAGTCGGAGCAACTTGCCACATGAAGAAGCATTCGTCTTCATCCAGATTGCGGGCAACAAACTCCTCCATCGCCAGATAGAAAGGAAGGCGGTGGGTGATATTGTGAGGCAGACTGATATATTTCATAGGTCATTCATTGATTTTACGCTTCAAATATAGATATTATTTTTTGATACATGCTATGTTTCTAGCAAATTGTTTGGGACAGACTTAAGATAGTTTATGAATTACACCTTTCTTATATACAAAATGACAGGTATCCCCCTTGATTGTCACCAATGACCTCCTTGTTGCAAGGTTTTTGGGCATTGCAGTCGGATGGAGGAAAGCTGAAAAAATACTTCTTGGCTTGGGGAAATCCATTTTTTCGGTAAATTCGCGGCCTAAACCAAAAACTTAAGAGAAAAACATGAAGTCGGACATTGAAATAGCTCGCAGTATTGAGCTTCGGAAAATCAAGGAGGTCGCTCGGGAAAACGGAATGCCTGTAGACCTGGTGGAACACTATGGACGTCATATCGCCAAGGTATCGACGGCAGCGATAGATGAAGAGAAGGTGAAGCAGCATCATCTGATTCTGGTCACAGCCATTACACCGACTAAAGCCGGTATTGGAAAGACGACCGTTTCCATCGGCCTGGCATTGGGACTGAACCGGATCGGGAAGCGGGCAATCGTCGCCTTGCGTGAACCTTCGTTGGGTCCTTGTTTTGGAATGAAAGGCGGAGCTGCCGGAGGCGGTTACGCACAGGTACTGCCGATGGAGAAGATCAATCTGCATTTTACCGGTGACTTTCATGCAATCACCTCGGCGCATAACATGATTTCGGCTTTGCTGGATAACTATCTTTATCAGAATCAGGATAATGGTTTTGGATTGAAAGAAGTACTTTGGAAAAGGGTCCTGGATGTGAATGACCGTTCGCTGCGTTACATCGTGACAGGACTGGGACCGAAGACGAATGGCATTACGCAGGAATCCGGCTTTGACATTACTGCCGCTTCGGAGATTATGGCCATCTTGTGTCTGGCTACGGACCTGGAGGACTTGCGCCGCCGTGTCGAAAATATCCTGTTGGGAATCACCTTGGATGGTAAGCCTTTTACGGTAAAGGACCTGGGAGTGGCAGGGGCAATTACCGTCTTGCTGCGGGATGCCTTGCAACCCAATCTGGTTCAGACGACCGAGCATACACCGGCGTTTGTACATGGAGGTCCTTTTGCAAATATCGCTCATGGTTGCAATTCGGTCCTGGCAACCAAGATGGCATTGACCTACGGTGAGTATGCCATTACGGAAGCTGGTTTCGGGGCCGATCTGGGTGCTGAAAAGTTCTATGACATCAAGTGCCGCAAGGCAGGTCTTCAGCCTAAGCTGACAGTGATTGTGGCGACCGCACAGGGATTGAAGATGCATGGAGGCATCAGCCTGGATAGGATTAAGGAACCCAGCCTGGAGGGCATCAAGGCCGGACTTGCCAACCTGGACAAGCACATACGCAACCTGCATGCCTTCGGGCAGACTGTCGTGGTTGCATTCAATAAATATGCCAACGATACGGAGGAAGAGATTGACTATGTGCGCAGACATTGCGAGCAGAAGCTGGGAGTAGGATTTGCGGTGAACAATGCTTTTGCCGAAGGGGGAGAAGGAGCCATGGAGCTGGCACGGCTGGTGGTGAAGACTATTGAAGAGAATCCTTCCCGCCCATTGCGTTATGCGTATGAAAATGAAGACAGTGTAGAGGACAAGATTTCGAAGGTCGCTTGCGGACTGTACGGCGCCAGCATGATTACTTACAGTGGTACAGCCCGGAAGAAGCTGAAGAAGGTTGCTGAATTAGGTCTCGCTCACTTCCCGATTTGCATAGCCAAGACACAATATTCGTTCTCTACCGATCCGAAAATCTACGGTGCCGTGGACAACTTTGAGTTTCACGTGCAGGACATTGTGTTCAACCGAGGAGCGGAGATGCTGGTAGTAATTGCCGGAGAGATTCTGCGCATGCCCGGATTGCCCAAGGAACCACAGGCTTTACATATTGACATCGTAAACGGGGAGATTGAAGGGCTGTCTTAACTAAATAATGCTTAATGTCTGAAAGAATGCAGGGCTTCATTGATAATTTGTCAATAATTGTTTTACCTTTGCGTCAGTGAAACAAGAGTATATAATCCGTTAAAGGTACGAATATGAACAAGAATGTAAGAAAATGGGCCGGTGCGGCTTGTTTGTTTGCGGTGGCTGTTTCGGCACAGGCCGGGAAGTACACATTTAAGGTAACCAATCCGGTGGAAGGCGCTAAGCTGACCTTGACCTGGAATGCTGACGGGACGGAGAAAACCGTTACGTTGACCAATGGGGAAGGAATGATTGAGGTCAATGGTTTCAATCCTCAGTATGTACAGATGAAATACGGGCGCTCTTCGCGTACGCTGTTCCTCGAACCGGATAAGGACTTGCAGGTGTCTTTCGATGGAGAGACCTTTTACAAGAACGTTGATTTTGCCGGTGACAATGCTGCCGTGAACCGCTATTTGAATACGACTCAGTTTGCCAAGATGAGCTTTACTGCTGCCAAGCGTGCAGAAGATGCATTCCTCCACAGTGTGGACAGCGTCTACCAGGCGAATATGGATGCACTGAACAAGGCACAGTTGCCGGAAAACTTCACCCGGCAGGAACAGGAACGTCTGAAATATGCCTCCTACGCCTTGCTCCCGTTGTATCAGAACTACTACAAGTATCTGAATAATGTCGCCGACTTTACGCCTTCAGATACATACTATGCCAAGTTGCAGGAGCTTTCGCCGATTGATGCTTCGTTGATGAGCTATCCTGAATACCGTGAGTTCATTACCAACGCGGTGTATGCCAATGTACTGCGTATGGGAAATGGGGATATGGACCAACAGTTCATGGATTATCTGACAGCTCATGTGAAGGATCCGAAGGTATTGGAATATGTGACTGATGCCTACATCTATGATAAGGTGTCAAGGTCCGGTGTTGACGGGGCTGAAGCACTGATTGATTTCTACCATAAGAATGTGAAGGATCCTGCTCTGACCAAACGTTTCGACGAGACCTGCACCCAATGGGAAGCAGTCAAGGCGGGGAAACCTTCTCCGACCTTTACCTGTCCGGATATCAACGGGAAGTCTGTTTCATTGGCTGACTTGAAAGGCAAGTATGTATATATTGACGTATGGGCTACATGGTGTGGTCCTTGCCGTGGCGAGCTGCCCCACCTGAAGAAGCTGGAAGAAGCGTATGCGGGGAAGGATATTGCTTTTGTCAGTCTGTCATGCGACAGCAACAAGGCTGCTTGGGAAAAGATGGTGAAGGACGGAGACATGAAGGGCATCCAGCTCTTTATGGGACCCAAGGACGACTTCATGGATAAGTTCATGATTACCGGAATCCCCCGTTTCATTTTGTTGGATCGTGAAGGCAAGATTGTGAAGGCAGACGCTCCGCGTCCTTCCGAGCCTTCCATATCCAAGCTGTTTGATGAGCTGTTGGCTAAATGATGAGATAACATCCTGAAGAGGATTTTCCTGATAGAAAAGTGTGTTGACGCATTGACTGGCAATCGTCGGCACACTTTTTTCGTGCCATAAGATTGGCTGTCCGGCATGAAACTTCTATCTTTGCGCTGCCGTTGCTGAGGTGACATTAGGCGACAGGCATCTTATTATTCACTTTAACCACTAACGAACATGTACACTGTTATCAAGCGGATGGAAGTGTCCGCTTCCCATGCACTGCGTCTGTCATATCGCAGCAAGTGTGAAAATCTTCACGGTCACAATTGGATTATTACCGTCTATTGTCGTTCCGAAGTGTTGAACGCCGACGGTATGGTGGTAGACTTCTCTCACATCAAGCAGCAGATTCACGACCGGCTCGACCACAAGCATCTCAACGATGTGTTGCCTTTCAACCCGACAGCTGAGAATATCGCTCGTTGGGTTTGCGAGCATGTGGAGCATTGTTTCAAGGTCGAAGTCCGCGAGTCGGAAGGGAATGTGGCTGTTTATGAGAAAGATTAACGAGATTTTCTACAGCATCCAGGGGGAAGGTTACCATGCCGGTACGCCCTCTGTGTTCCTCCGTTTCAGCGGTTGCAATCTTCATTGTAGTTTTTGTGATACCCGTCACGAAGATGGGGTCTGGATGACTGATGACGAAATCATGGGGCGTCTGTCTGCCTTTCCTTCGCGCCGGGTCATCCTGACCGGTGGGGAACCCTCCTTGTGGATTGACCAGGCGTTTGTCGACCGTCTTCATGCCGAAGGTTTTCATGTCAGCATTGAGACCAACGGAACCCGTCCCTTGCCGGAGGGGATTGACTGGGTGACTTGTTCTCCCAAGGAAGGGGCGGAAGTCGTCTTGCAGACATGCGATGAAATCAAGGTTGTCTATATCGGACAAGATGTGGAACGTTATTTTACCGGCAAAGCCTCTCACTACTTTCTTCAACCCTGTTCCGGGGCAAACATTCCGGAGACCTTGTCTTACATCCTGGAGCATCCTCATTGGCGTCTCAGCCTGCAGTTGCACAAGCTCATCGGCGTGCAGTGAGTGAATGGTTGTATACATGTGAAACCCCGCACATCCATCTTCCTGGAGGGAATGGCATGCGCGGGGTTGCTCATAGGTATCAATGGGAAAATTTGCCTAGTGTTCCATCTTGTAACGTTTCAGGAAGGCCACTGTCTTGTGGATTTCCTTGTACATGACAATGTCTTCTTTGATGAAGGGGACCTCCTTGCGGTATTCGTCGATGAAACGTTCGATGACAGGTGAGCTTTTCAGCGGACGTCGGAACTCCAGACCTTGGGCGGCGTTCATCAGTTCGATGGCAAGGATGTGGTCGAGGTTGTCCATGATCTTGTAAAGCTTCGTGGCGGCATTGGCACCCATGCTGACATGGTCTTCCTGTCCGTTGCTCGACACGATGGAGTCGCTGCTGGCGGCATAGCAATACATCTTGTTCTGGCTGACCATGGAGGCGGCAGCATATTGCGGAATCATGAAGCCCGAGTTGAGTCCCGGATTGGCAACCAGAAATTCCGGCAGTCCGCGCAGCCCCATGATGAGTTGGGCGACACGACGTTCGGAGATATTGCCCAGCTCTGCCAATGCAATGGCAAGGTAGTCGTATGCCAGGGCCAGAGGTTGTCCGTGGAAGTTACCACCGGAGATAATCAGGTCCTCATCGGGGAAGATGGTGGGATTGTCTGTGACCGAGTTGATTTCAGTGAGCAGGACAGACGATACATAGCGGACGGCATCCTTCGTTGCCCCGTGCACTTGCGGGATGCAGCGGAAGGAGTACGGGTCTTGCACATGTGCCTTGGGCTGCTTGATCAGTTCGCTTCCTTCCAGGATGCGGCGGAAGGCAGCACCTGTCTCAATCTGTCCCTGATGCGGACGCATCTGTTGGATGCAGTCCATGAAGGGGTCGATGCGTCCGTCGAACGCTTCGAGCGACACGGCCGCAATGAGGTCTGCGCGTTGCATCAGGCGGCGTGCCTTAAGGATGGCAAACACACCGTTGGCGCTCATGAACTGGGTGCCGTTGAGCAGTGCCAGTCCTTCTTTGCTCTTCAGCTTCACCGGTTCCCAACCGAATTCGTCGAGCACGCTGATGGCTTCGCAACGTTTCCCCTTGTAGTAGACGTCACCCACGCCGATGAGCGGCAGGAAGAGGTTGGCCAGTGGAGCGAGGTCGCCCGATGCACCCAGAGAGCCACGGTCGTAGACGATGGGGAGGACGTCGTTGTTGAAGAAGTCGATGATGCGTTGTACGGTGATGAGCTGCACGCCGCTGTGTCCCAATGAGAGTGCATGGGCTTTCAGCAGGAACATCAGTTTGACGATGACGTGGGGCATTTCCGCACCCACACTGCAGGCATGGCTCTTCACCAGATTCTCCTGAAGTGTACTCAGTTCGTCCGGGGAGATGTTGCGGTTGCAGAGGGAGCCGAAGCCGGTGGTGATGCCATAGAGCGGTTGTTCCGACTGCTCGATTTTCCGGTCCAGGTAGTCGCGGCACCGTTCGATGCGTTCCTTGGCTTCGGGAGCAAGTTCCAGTTTGAGGTTCTCGTTGATAATCCGTTCGATGATTTCGAAGGTGAGGTCTTCCGACCCTATCAGGTAGACGTTCTTGTGTTTCATAATCCGTGTTGTTCTTTGGCGTATAACAGTAGGTTGCGTTCCTGCTCCATCGTGTCGATTTCCAAGCGTGCAGCTTCTTCGCTCATGGCCTTTACGTAGGCTTCGTCCTTGATGGACGACAGGTTGATTTTCACGTTGAGCAATGCTCCCAGCACAGCCGTGCGGGCACACATCATTGCCACACATGCGTCGGTTACGGCATTGGAGTTGCCCCGTTGTGCCACGGTGGCTATTTGCGGCAGGATGTCATGGACGGCACGTGCCACTTCCATCGGAACCTCTGCGGCGTATTTCGTCTCGCGTTGGATGGCCTCGCTGCGTGCAGCCTTTTCTTCATCCGTCTCTTTGGGCAGTTTGAAGGCGGCAAACACCCGGTTGTAGGCGTCCGAGTCACGGTCGACATCGGCGAGCAGTCTGCCGGCTGTCTTTTCCAGGCGTCCGGCAAGTTCCTGCATGAGGTCGTTCACTTCGATGTATTTCTTTCGTCCGACGGTCAGGTTGGCAACCATAGCGGCAAGCGAAGCTGCCAGTGCACCGTTGAGCGCCGAGACACTGCCTCCGCCGGGTACGGGATCGTTGCTGATGACTTTATCAATGAAAGCTTTTAGTGTAAGTTCTGCTAACATAATGGTATTAGGTTGTTGGGTATGAATCAATCGTAATCATTCTCTGTGGGAGACGACGCGTCCTCCTTTGATGGTTCGTTCCACCGCGTTCATGCCGGTGTAGTAGGGCAGGACGTTGGGGGTGTCGGCATCGAGCATGACGAGGTCTCCCTGCTTGCCCACCTCAATGCTGCCGATGGTGTCGGCACGGTTGACGGCTGCTGCACCGTTGAGTGTCATTGCCGTGATGGCTTCTGCCACGGTGAGATGCATGTAGATGCAGGCGAGGGCGAACGTCAGGGGGATGGAGCCGGAACAACAGCTGCCCGGATTGAGGTCGGTGGCGAGTGCCACGGCGCATCCGCTGTCAATCATTTCCCGTCCGCGTGCATAGGGTTCGCGCAGGGTGAAGGCAGTGAGGGGCAGCAAGGTTGCCACCACATCGTTGTCTGCCAGGGCACGGATGCCGGCGTCTGACGCATGGAGCAGGTGGTCGGCACTCAAGGCATGCAGTTCTCCTGCCAGCTCCGAGCCGCCGAAGCTCACAATCTCGTCGGCATGTATCTTGACACCGAAGCCCATCTCCTGTGCGGCGCGGAGCAACCGGCGGGACTGCTCCACGGTGAAGACACCCCGCTCGCAGAAGATGTCGCAGTTCTCGGCAAGCATCCGTTGCTTGATGAGGGGCAGCATCTCCCGGATGAGGAAGTCGATGTAGTCATCTTCCCGTCCCTTGTATTCCGTGGGGACGGCATGCGCTCCCAGGAAGGTAGGCACGATGTCGACCTTGCGTATAGGGTCGAAGTTGATGCTCTGCATCACTTCCAGCTGTTTCAGTTCGGTATCGCGGTCGAGTCCGTACCCGCTCTTGCCTTCCACGGTGGTGACTCCCATCTGGCTCATCGTATGGATGAACCACTCCGTCTTGTTGCGTAGTGAGGAGGGAGACGCTTCACGGGTGGCCTTGACCGTGCTCAGGATACCTCCGCCCCGTTGGAGGATGCTCATGTAGGTATCTCCGTTGAGGCGCCAGATGAATTCGTCCGGTCGGAATCCGCCGAAGACGAGGTGGGTGTGTGAGTCCACAAAACCGGGCAACACCACTTTCCCGTCTGCATGGATGACCTGGTACCCCTCAGGGAGGTGCGGACGGTCGTGACCGACATAGGTAATCTTCCCTTCGGTGATTTCGATGCTTCCGTATTCATCGAAGAGCTCGTCCATGTCCTTTCCCTTGCGTGCCGTCCGTCCCAGCGGGGTGACAATGCGTGCACCGGTAATGATGAGATTGGAATTCTTCATAGCTTATTCCATGATGCGTGATTCGAGCACTTGCTGCATGGAGAAGTTCTCCAGTCCCAGGTAGTAGGCGGCTGTGTCAATCAGGGCTTCCATGGGGACGAGTCCGATGATTTCACTGCCCACGATGTTCACTCCATAGCGACGTGCCTCGAAACGCACCATCTCGTGCGCACGGTAGATGGCGGTCTTGCTGTAGTCCGTCAGGTTCATGGATACCTGGGTGATGCCGCGCTCTTTCAGTTCCACGCCCATGGCTTTGCAGAAGCGCAGCCCGCCACCGATGAAGCGTACCTTCTTGGCGATGCCGTGTGCGATTTCTAGGCTCGGGGTGTCGAGGTTGATGTTGTAGGCAACGAGCGGCATGCGTGCACCGATGGCGACGGTACCGGCTGTCGGATGACGTTCGGCAGGACCGAAGTCGGGCTTCCATTCGGGTTGGTGTATCTTCTCCGCCATCCCTTCGAATTCACCTTTGCGGATGGCTGCCAGGTTCTCACGGTGGGGAGCTGAAGCCGATTTCTCATAGAGGAACACCGGCAGGTTGTACGCTTCTGCCACACGGGCGCCTACCTCCTTTGACAGGGCGATGGCTTCGTCCATGGTACATCCCTTGATGGGGATGAAGGGCACCACGTCGGCTGCTCCCATACGGGGGTGCTGGCCCTGGTGATGGTTCAGGTCAATCAGTTTCACGGCGACACCGATGGCTTCGATGACGGCCTCCTTCAGGGCTTCCGGTTCACCCACGACAGTGACCACCAGACGGTTGTGGTCTTCGTCGTTGCTGTAGTCCAGCAGCTTCACGCCTTGACGGGCGCGGAAGGGAGAAACAATCTTATCTATCTTTTCGAGGTCGCGCCCTTCGCTGAAGTTGGGCACGCATTCCATAATTCTTGTCCACATGGTATTTTAGGTTTTAAGTTCTTAAGTTCCTGTATTCTTAGGTCTCTTTCTCCGGAGCTTTTGGGCTCACGGTGGGTATTTATAAGGTTAAAGAAGAATTGAGAGAGATTTGAAATCACGGATTACAGAATTCCTTTGTCTTTCAGTGTCTTTTCAATGAGTGCATCCTCAGCCAGGTGCGGCATGGTGATGTGGTAGCCGTCGGCATGCGAGGTGTTGAACTCTGCCGAAGTCTCCATGGCATGCGGATTGCGTGCCCACGAACGGCGTGCCACACCGCCCATGACATCCCACAGCATCGACGAACGCAGAATCCGGTCTACCCGTTCACTGCCGTCGCACACCATGCCGAAGCCGCCGTTGATGGCTTTGCCGATGCCGACACCGCCACCGTTGTGCAGGGCGACGAGGCTCATGCCGCGGGCACAGTTCCCGGCGAAGCACTGTACGGCCATGTCTGCCATGACATTGCTGCCGTCCTTGATGTTCGAGGTCTCGCGGAAGGGAGAGTCGGTACCGCTCACGTCGTGGTGGTCACGTCCCAGCATGATGGGACCCACCTCGCCGCGGCGCACCATTTCGTTGAACTTCAGCGCGATGTTCATACGTCCTACGGCGTCCTGGTAGAGGATGCGTGCCTGTGTGCCCACCACGAGGTTGTTCTTCTCGGCGTCGCGAATCCAGATCCAGTTGTCCATGTCCTGTCCGCGTCTTTCCTTGGGAATGCATTCCATGGCGGCATGGTCGGTCTTGATGAGGTCTTCATGCTTTCCGCTCAGGCATACCCAGCGGAAGGGACCGTAGCCATAGTCAAAGAGTTCGGGCCCCATGATATCCTCCACATAGGAAGGCCAGATGAAGCCGTCTTTCTCGTCGACACCGTTCTTGGATATCTCCTGTACGCCGGCGTCATAGATGGCTTTCATGAAGGAGTTGCCGTAGTCGAAGAAGTAGGTGCCGCGTGCCACCAGCTCCTTGATGAGCTCGAAGTGGCGGCGAAGAGACTCGTTGACCATCACTTCAAAACGTTCACGGTCTTCCTTCAGCAGGCGCGTACGTTCCTCGAAGGTGATGCCTGCCGGACAGTATCCGCCTTCGTAGACGGCGTGGCAGGAAGTCTGGTCGCTCAGCAGTTCGATGTGGATATGGTGGTCGACGGCATGTTGCAGCAGGTCGATGATGTTGCCGTGGTAGGCGATGGAGCAGGGACGACGGTCGAGCATCGCCTGGGCTGCCAGGCTGAATGCCTCGGGAATGCTTTCGGTGACATGTTCCACCCACCCCTGTTTGTAGCGGGTCTCGATGCGTGAAGCGTCCACTTCGGCAATGATAGCCGCAGCACCGGCAATGACGGCGGCTTTCGGTTGTGCGCCGCTCATGCCTCCCAGTCCGGAAGAAACGAAGAGGTGCCCGTTGAGGTTGCCGTCCTGGGGAATGCCCAGCTTCATGCGTCCGGCGTTGAGCAGGGTGTTGAAGGTCCCGTGGACAATGCCCTGCGGACCGATGTACATCCATCCGCCGGCGGTCATCTGTCCGTAGTTTGCCACACCCATCTGTGCGGCAATCTCCCAGTCCTTGATGTTGTCGAACATGCCGACCATCATGGAGTTGGTGATGATGACGCGCGGTGCCTCGGGCTTCGACTTGAACAAGCCCAGCGGGTGGCCGCTTTCCACCACGAGCGTCTGCTCGTTGGTCATGATTTCCAGGTATTGCTTGATGAGGCGGTATTGCATCCAGTTCTGGCAGACTTGTCCGGTCTCGCCGTAGGTCACCAGTTCATAGGGATAGAGCGCGATGTCGAAACACAGGTTGTTGTCAATCATTACCTGGAAAGCCTTGCCTTCGATGCAGTTGCCTTTATATTCGTCGATGGGTTTGGCTTTGAGGTCGCCTTGCGGACGGAAACGGTAACCGTAGATTTTTCCGCGGGTCAACAGCTCGTCCATGAACTCGGGGGCGAGCTGTTCGTGCAGTTCTTCAGGGATGTAGCGAAGTGCGTTCTTCAAGGCTGTGGCGGTCTGTGCGGGAGTGAGGCGGTACCCTCTGTCCGGAGCACGACGTATGCCTTCCACGAATGTGGGATACTCAGGTAGATGGTTAGGTAGTGTAATAGTCATAATGCTCAAATGTTTGTCCCCAAAGGTAAGGAGAATATTTGAGCATTATGCTATCGAAAACTATGTTTAGGGACATAAATTCACCGTTTATGCCCAAAAATAAGGTTAAAATCAGGGAATGAGTAACGAACTGTCACCGTAGCTCAGGAAACGGAAGCCGTGACCGAGGGCAAAGTCATAGATGGTACGCCACTTTTCTCCGCCCACAAAGGCGGATACAAGCAGCAGCAGGGTGCTCTTCGGTTGGTGGAAGTTGGTCACCATCCGGCGGACGATGCGGTACCGGTAGCCCGGGGCGATGATAATCTGCGTACTGGAGTGCAGGGCCTCCAGGTGATGGCGTTCCATGTAGTCCCGGATGCATTGCAGGGCTTCCAGGATTGTCAGGGGGCTGTCGGTCTCGTAGGGCTCCCACTGGTGCACATGCAGCTCCTCTTCGTTGGCATCCGGATTGGCATGGATATGTATACCTATATAATATAGGCTCTCCAGCGTACGGACCGAAGTGGTGCCGACGGCTGTCGCTTCTCCGCCGTGGGCGATAAGCTTTTCGATGGTCGTGCGGCTCACTGAGATGTATTCCGTGTGCATCTCGTGTCCGGCAATCTCCTCACTTTTCACCGGCTTGAAGGTGCCGGCACCCACATGCAGGGTCAGTTCTTCGAGGTCGACGCCCTTCTGTCGGAGGCTGTCCAGTACCCGTTCGGTGAAGTGCAGTCCGGCTGTGGGGGCTGCCACCGAGCCTTTGATTTTGGAGTACACCGTCTGATAGGTCTCCTTGTCGCTCTCCTGGGTCTCCCGGTTCAGGTAGGGCGGGATGGGCAGTTCGCCGACGGCTTCGAGCACATCGGCAAATGTGAGGGAGGGGTTGTCCCATTCGAAGTCCACCCAGTGGCTGGTGCCCCGGCATTCACCGCGCGTGGCGGTCAGGCGGACGGGGATTCCCTTCACTTCCACCTCGCGGACGAGCGTGTCTTCCTTCCATTTCTTCAGGTTGCCTATCATGCAGAGCCAGCTGCACCGGTGGGTCTGCTGGAAGGACAGCACGTAGTCATTGGGGGCGATGGGTTCGAGGCAGAACACCTCGATGAGGGCGCCGGTCTCCTTGCGGAAGTGCAGGCGTGCCTGGATTACCTTGGTGTTGTTGAATATCATCAGGCTGCCCGTCGGGATGTACTCCGGAAGGGAGGTGAAACGGTCTTCGCTCACTTCACCGTGGCGGTAGACCAGGAGCTTTGACTGGTCGCGCACCGGCAGCGGAAATTTGGCGATGCGTTCGTCGGGCAGGGGATAGTCGAAATCTTCAATACGGATGTGTTTGGTTTCTTCCATGTCGTTTGTTGGAATTGGCGGAAGCGGTGCCGGCGTGCTCCGGTCGGGATGCGGGAGGGACGGACGTGCCGGTCGGCACGCTTCCTGTTTTTTAGCGGATGCAAAGGTAAGGCTTTTCCATGAAGAATGAAAGAACCCTCTGCCTTCCGCTACCCGTTCAGCCGACGTTTCACCACGGCGGGATTGCCTGCTGCCAACGAATCGTCGGGGATATCCCGTGTCACCACACTGCCGGCGGCAATGATGCAGCGGTTCCCGATGGTCACACCGGGGCAGACGATGACTCCTCCGCCCAGCCAGCAGTCGTCGCCGATGGTGATGGGGTAGGCTGTCTCCTGTTGTTTCCGACGGGGAACGTAATCCATGGGATGCTGGGGGGTGTAGAGCTGGCAGTGAGGCCCGATGAGGGTGTTCCGTCCGATGCGTATCAGCGCACCGTCGAGAAACGTGCAGTTGTAGTTGACGAAGACTCCCTCGCCCGCCACGATGCCGTGTCCGTGGTCGCAGTGGAAGGGCGGGCAGATGGTGGCGCTCTGTGGAAAGCCGGGGATGAGGTCTTCGATTACTTCTCGGTAGTCGGGGCTGTAGATGGTCATGGTTTGCAGACGGGCACACGTCTCCTTGGCGTGGACCAGGCTCCGGGCGATTTCCGGGTCGGAGAAGTCATAAAGCTCCTCGCTACGCATTTTCTCAAATTCTGTTTTCATAGGACTGTGCAGATGGTTATGGGGCAAAGGTAAACATTTCTCAGCAGAGCCGGGAGGTTTTTGCCTGTGTTGATGACGGAAGTTCCGCATCTGTCCGGCTTGTCAGCTGACGGACGAACGGCGGTTGACATTTTGAAGCCGGAACGGCCTCGTCAGCTTCCGTTGGTTACGGATTTGCCGTTTTAAACTAACTCACACTTTTCGAAAATCCGATAATCTGGAGATGAAACGTGAATGATTGCAAACGAAACGACCGAATAATACCCTTCATTTTAGAAAACTATACATTTCGTTTTCGAAAAACAGACAAAACGTGCCCGGAACTATATTGTTTCGCGAGCCAAACAATATAGTTTGCCGCGTCAAACAATATAGTTTCACCTGCCAAACACTATTGTTTCACGCCCGGAAGTCAAATCTTTGGAAAATGGAAGTAATAAATCCGGAGTTTCACTCTCCAGAAGGTGTGCCGTGTCAACAAATCGGAAGGTTTCAGAAAGGATGGTATACCGGGTCCCGGATGTTCGCGATGAAAAGTTGAAGGGCCTCAACTGCTCAGAAGGGCAGCATTCCCCCTCCATCTGCAACAATGTGTATTTTGCGAATCGCTTGAGAAGGGCCTCGGAATCCACCAAACTGTATTTTGGTGCGAGGATGCGCACTGTGGAGGCCTTCGTTTGACAAAATGTCAAAAGCCCCTAGAAGCGGGAGTGTTCCGTCAGTGCAAAGGCTGGGCGACGGGACCGGCAACCCTTCAGTCCGGGAAGAAACTTGCATTTTCCCAAGGGCAAGCGGCTGTCTGCTCAAGAAATATCGCGATATTTGCAACCTGAAAACATCAAAAGCAGATACAAAGATGAAGATTGGAGATAAAGTCCGTTTCCTGAGTGAAGTGGGAGGCGGCATCGTGAAAGGATTCCAGGGTAAAGACACGGTGTTGGTGGAAGATGCCGACGGCTTCGACATCCCCATGCTCATCCGTGAGTGCGTGGTCATTGATACCGATGACTATAACATCAAACGCAAGCCGCAGGCACAACCCGAACCGCCCAAGCAGGAGGAACGGGAACCGGAGATTACCTATCGTCCGGCAGAGACCAGGGAGGGCGAACGGCTCAATGTGATGCTGGCATACGTCCCGCAGGACGTGAAGGCGATTTCGGCTACCGACTTTGACGCCTACCTGGTGAACGACAGCAACTATTACCTTTATTATACCTACCTGAGTGCGGAAGGCAAGAGCTGGCGGGTACGTTCCCAAGGCGTCATCGAACCGAATACGAAGCTCTTCCTGGAGGAGTTCGGCAAGGAGGTGCTCAATGAACTGGAGCATGTGGCGGTGCAGTTTGTCGCTTACAAGGAGGACAAGAGCTTCCAGCTGAAACCTGCCGTGAGCGTGGAGCTGCGCGTGGACACCGTGAAGTTCTACAAGCTGCACACCTTCCGTCCGTCCATCTATTTTGAGGAGCCGTCGCTGATGTATGACCTGGTGAAGGACGATGAACCCGTCTGCCAGTATTTCGCCGACGCAGATACGCTGAAGGAAGCGCTGTTGCAGAAGAAGACGCCCGAACGTCCGAAGTCGCAGCCTATCGAGAAACCGCAACGCAAGAACGACCTGGTGGAGGTGGACCTGCACATCCATGAACTGCTCGACGACACCACCAACATGACCAACGGCGAAATGCTCGAATACCAGCTGGGCGTGTTCCGCAAGACGTTGGACGAGTATAAGGACCGGAAGGGACAGAAGATTGTCTTCATCCACGGCAAGGGGGAAGGGGTGCTGCGCAACGCCATCCTGAAGGAACTGAAGTCGAAATACCGCGACTATCCGTACCAGGACGCTTCCTTCCGTGAATACGGTTTCGGCGCCACCATGGTCACCATCCGTTAAACCGCAAACCGGACCGAGGCGGGCAGAAGTTCCGTTTGCCGTCCGTTGATACATAAAAGGCACAAAGATGCAGGAGAAACAGTCAGTCCTTCTGCATCTTTGTGCCTTTTGTATGCGGTGATGTGCCGGGAGGGGGGCGGACGGTCACATGGCTTCCCGGTAGAAGTCGAGCATCTCGAAAATCTCTTCTTTACCGGCAGTCTGGTTGATGCGCAGGTCGCCCACATCTCCCAGCAGGGTGAAGTTGATGTGTCCGCCTTCGTTCTTCTTGTCGTGGGTCATGAAGGCATAGAGGCGGTCGTACTGCTTGCAGTCGAAGGCGAAGGTGCCGTACGTCTCCTTGATGAACTGCACGGTTTGCCGCAGCTTGTCTTTCGGGAATCCCGTACGCAGGGTCGAGAGGTACAGTTCGCACACCATGCCCCATGCCACGGCATAGCCATGCAGACGGGGATGCCCCTCTTCCAGCGCAAGGCTCTCGAAGGCATGTCCGACGGTGTGTCCCAGGTTGAGGGCCTTGCGGATGCCTTTCTCATAGGGGTCCTGTTCCACGATGTGTTCCTTGATGGCAACGGACCGGGCGACGAGGTCCTGCAACAGTTGGTAGTCGGGATGTTCCAGGTCGAAATTGAGCAGTTCCGCCCAGTGCTCCTCGGTACTGATAAGCCCGTGTTTCAGCATCTCGGCATAGCCTGAGCGCAGGTTCGCATCGTCGAGCGAGCGCAGGAATCCTGTGTCGAGCAGAACGAAACGTGCGGGATTGAACACACCCACCTCGTTCTTCAGTCCGTTGAAGTTGATGCCGGTCTTTCCGCCGACGGCAGCATCCACCATCGCCAGGAGGGTCGTCGGCAGATTAATATAGGTAATGCCCCGCTTGAAAGTCGATGCGGCGAATCCCCCCAGGTCGGTCACCATGCCACCTCCCAGGTTGAGCAGCAAGGAGTGACGGGAACCTCCCCGGTTGCTCAGTTCGTTCCATACCGCTGCCAGTGAGTCGAGGGTCTTGTGTTCGTCTCCGGCGCCGATGGTGATGATTTCGCTGCCTTCCAGGCAGGGGAGCCGGTCGATGAGCGGCAGGCACAGCTGCCGGGTATGTGTGTCGGTCAGGATGAATCGTTTGTCGTGGGGACATTGGCTGACGGCGAGGCTGAGGCTCTCGTCCAGCTGCCTGGAGATGATAACTTCTTGTTTGCTCATGTTTCTCTCGTTTCGTTAGGATTTGCCCGCAAAGATAACCTTTCTTGTGCTTGACGCATGTCTGTCCGCCCGGAATATCGGGGATTGTATAGTTTTTTAACGGATAAAGACGGACAAAAGCGTGCTGTTAGCTGTATATTTGTGAGCCTTAATCTGGAAAATATCTGCAAAAAAAACTTTAATCGTTGAACTTTTCCACACACGAAAGGTCAAACGGAGAAAACGTAACAGTGGTAAACGTAATATATGAAAAAGAGTTTGTTATTCTTATGCCTGTCCTGGATGAGCTTGCTCCTGTATGCCCAGGGCGGAAAAGTGACCGTATCAGGCTTGGTATGGGACGCCGATTTAAATGAAGCAATGGGGCAGGCCACTGTCCAGCTGCTTTCGGCAAAAGACAGTTCATTTGTCAACGGAGGAGTCACCCAGATGAACGGACGCTTCCAGCTGCCTGCTGTGAAAGCCGGCAAGTACCTGTTGAAGGTGTCGTTCATCGGTTATCAATCCCAGTTCAAGAACCTTCAGCTGGCAGCCAACCGTCCGAAACACGACGTCGGCAGAATCTCCCTTTCGGCAGACGCCATCATGATGCAGGAGGCGGTTGTCGTGGGACACGTGGCTCCGGTACAGATGTCGGAAGACACCGTCGTGTTCAACTCTGCGGCTTACAAGGTGGCGGAAGGCTCCGCCCTCGAAGAGCTGGTGAAGAAGCTGCCGGGTGCCGAAGTGGACGATGAAGGAAAAATCACCATCAACGGTAAGAGTATTTCAAAGATATTGATTGACGGAAAGGAATTCTTTGGCGACGACCAGGACATGGCGATGAAGAACATCCCCGTGGAGATGGTCGAGAAGCTGAAGACCTACGAACGTCAGTCCGACCTGGCACGCATCACCGGCATCGATGACGGGGAAGAGGAGACGGTGCTCGACCTCTCGGTGAAGAAGGAGATGAAGCACGGCATGTTCTCCAATGTCGATGCTGCCGGAGGTACCAAGAGTCGTTATTCGCTGAAGGGAATGGTTAACCGCTTTGACGATGTGCAGAAGCTCACCGTGATGGGAGGTCTGAACAACGTGGACGACCGCGGCATCAGCGGAAGGGGACGTGGCAACCGGGGACTGCGCACGCGCAAGGACTTCGGTGTGAACTACACCAACGAGACCGAGAAACTGGAGATTGAGGGTAACGCCCGCTTCGGTTACAACAAGAATGACAACCAGAGCAAGACCAGTAGCGAGACCTTCCTCGATGCGTCCAGCTCCTTTGAGAATGCCCGTAGCCTGAGCCTGAGCACCTCGAACGATTTCGATACGGACTTCAAGTTCGAATGGAAGCCGGACACGCTGACCAACATCATCATCCGTCCGAGTTTCTCCTATGGAAAAGACGACAGCAACTCCAACAACACGTCGGCTACCTTTAACGATGACCCCTATCATGACGGCATCACCGACCCGCTGGAGCAGATGGCGGAGAGCGCCCTGTCGGACATCCTGGTGAACAGCAACCGCCGGTGGTCGACCAGCAACGGCAACTCGACCGATGCCAATCTGAACCTGCAGGTGAACCGTCGGCTGAGCAATGACGGACGCAACATCACGCTGCGCGGTTCGGCGGGCTACACGGACGGAGACAGCGAGTCGGTGTCCCTGTCGCGCATCGAGTACTTCCTGAATCCGCAGGACCCCGAAGCCATCAACCGCTATTCCGTCACCCCGACCAAGAACTGGAACTACTCGGCGGAAGCCCTCTACAGCGAACCCATCTTCAAGGGCGGATGGCTCCAGTTCCGTTACAGATACCAGTATCGCTACTCGAAGAGCGACCGTGCGACCTATGACATTGGCGGCATTCCTTTCGACAGCTTCGAGCTGCCGGTGGACTTCGACAACCCCGACAACCTGACGCGTGACGACGAGCAGAGCCAGTTTGCCGAATACCGCAACTTCATCCATACGGCAGCCATCAGCCTGCGTGTGACCCGGGAGAAGCTCCGCCTGAATGTGGGTTTGAACTTCGTGCCCCAGAAGTCGGAGATGTCCTACAAGTACCAGGGACTCGATACGGCAGTCGTACGCCACGTGCAGAACTTCTCGCCGAACATCCGTTTCCGTTACCGCTTCTCCAAGCAGACCCAGCTCCGTCTGGACTACCGCGGTTCCACCTCCCAGCCGAGCATGACCGACCTGCTCGATGTGGTGGATGATTCCGACCCGCTGAACATCACCCGTGGTAATCCGGGTCTGAAACCGTCGTACAACAACCGCATCAGCTCGGAGTTCAGCACCTTCAATCCCGACAAGCAACGCCACATGATGGCTCGTCTGGACTATACCAACACGCTCAACTCCATCAGTTCGCGGATGAGCTATGACGCAGAAACCGGTGTGCGCACCACGAGACCCGAGAACATCAACGGCGACTGGAATGCATCAGCCATGTTCATGCTGAGTACCGCCCTGAAGAACCAGAAGTTCACCATCAATACCTTCACGCGCGGAAGCTACTCCAACCAGCCTTCCTATTTGTTCCAGAACGACGAGTCGATGAAGAACGTGACGAACAACCTGAGTCTGATGGAGGCCCTGCGCTTCAACTACCGTTCAGACTGGTATGACTTCTCGCTGAACGGAACCATCCGCTACAGTGACGTGAAGAACAAGTTGCAGGAAAGCAACAACATGAATACCTATGACTTCTCCTACGGCGGTGAGGCGACCGTGCGTTTCCCCTGGAACATGGAGCTGAGCACCAATATATCCAACAGCAGCCGTCGGGGTTACAGCAGCGCCAGCATGAATACCGACGAACTGATCTGGAATGCACAGCTTTCGCAGAGCTTCCTCAAGGGCAATGCCGCTACCATCACCTTCCAGGTCTTTGATATCCTCCGCAACCAGAGCAACGTGAGCCGTAACATTACCGCCTTCATGCGTCGGGACTCGGAGACCAATGCCATCAACAGCTATTGCATGCTGCACTTCATCTACCGTCTGAACCTCTTCGGAGGCAAGCAGGCGGGTCGCGATGAGGGCGGATTCGGGGGCTTTGGTCCCGGCGGACATCGTCCTCCCGGTGGCGGCGGCTTTGGCAGACCCCGGAGATTCTGATGCTGCAGGCATGCTGCTCCTCTGAAGCGATGCGGACTACACTGACAGGCCAATGGGCCGCCGTGTAGTCCGCATCGTTTTGTTTTCGGACGGCTATGGGACGTCCGTCTGAGCCTCGGTCCGGGGATGCTACCGGAAGAAGGCGTGGCTTGTCCTCTCCCCAGGCAGGGATAGATACGAACCAAGCCGGGCTTATACAGACCAAAGTATTATACTTAGGCACCCTAAGTATTATACTTTGGCAGGCTAAGTATTATACTTTGGTTCGTTCAAGTGGCGGTTAAGTAACGTCTATCCCCGGCCTGTAGTAGATAAAAACGCACCTTGCGTGCACAACAATCAGACGATTCTGCTTGGTTACCTCTGCATTTCGGATTAATTTTGTACAAACTTATCTAAGATACGTGCCCTATGGTTGGGGATGTAATGATGCATGAAGTGTTCTTGGCTGTGCTGGGACTCGCCTATCTGGTGCTGGTTGTCAGTACGGTGCTGGTTGTCGTGCTCGACAACCGGAACCCTGTGCGTGCCATGTCGTGGGTCGTTGTCTTGCTTTTCCTCCCGGTCGTCGGGCTGGTGCTCTATTTCTTCTTCGGACGCAACACGCGGCGCGAGCACCTCATCAGCCGGAAGGCTGCCAGCCGCATCAGCCGCAAGTCGTTGCAGGCGTATGTGGAGCAAAGTTCCTTCCAGGCACCGCCGGAATACGCTTCGCTCATCAATTTCTTCCACTCGCTCAACAAGGCCCTTCCCTTTGAAGGCAACAGCACGGAGCTTTATCCGGACGGGTACTCCATGTTGCAGTCGCTCATGCATGAGATTGCCAACGCCCGCCACCACATCCATCTGGAGTTCTATATCTTCGAGGACGATGCCGTGGGGCGTCTGGTGCGCGATTTGCTGGTGGATAAGGTGAAGAAGGGGGTGGAGGTGCGTTTGCTCTATGACGATGTGGGTTGCTGGAAGGTGCCCAATGCCTTCTATGACCGGATGCGCAGCGAGGGCATCGAGGTGAAGGGCTTCCTGAAGGTCCGCTTCCCGCTATTCACCAGCAAGGTGAACTACCGCAACCACCGGAAGGTGGCTGTCATCGACGGCAGGGTGGGGTTCATTGGCGGCATGAACATTGCCGAGCGTTACCTGAAGGGCGTCAGCTTCGGCGTATGGCGGGACACGCACCTGAAGGTGACCGGTCCGGCAGTCTATGGACTGCAGAGCAACTTCCTGATGGACTGGTTCTTCGTGGATAGCTCCCTGCTGACGGCATCCAAATATTATCCGTCGGTCGAAGGGACAGGGACCGCCCTGATGCAGACGGTCACGTCGGAGCCGGTGGGCGAGTGGCGTGCCATCATGCAGGGACTGGTGCTTGCCATTACGGGAGCACGCCGCTACTTCTACATTCAGACTCCCTATTTCATGCCCACCGAGCCGGTCTTGTCCGCTTTGCAGACGGCAGCCTTGGCGGGGGTGGACGTCCGCATCATGCTGCCCGAACGTTCCGACAGCCTGCTCACCCATCTGGGGTCGATGTCCTATGTGCTGGATGTGCTGAAGGCAGGCGTGAAGGTCTATCTCTATCGGAAGGGCTTCCTGCACTCCAAGCTGATGGTCTCCGACGACCGCCTGGTCACCGTAGGCTCGACCAACATGGACTTCCGCAGCTTTGAGCACAACTTTGAAATCAATGCCTTTGTCTATGACGAACTGACGGCACTGGAGGCAAGGATGCTTTTCCTGAACGACCAGCGCTCGTGCCGGATGGTCCGCCTGAAGGAGTGGCGGGAGCGTCCGTTCAGCGAGAAGTTCAAAGAGTCGGTGGTTCGTCTGTTGTCGCCGTTGCTCTGAACAGCGTGAAGTTTACACTGCCGTAGTGGCGGTGCTCCATGAAGTGCGGGTCATCCTCGAAGTGGTTGTCCTTGCCATGTTCGAGGACGAAGATGCCATCCTCCTTCAGCAGTCCGTGCTTGAAGATGAGCGACGGAATCTCTTCCAGGTTCGGCAAGGCATAGGGCGGGTCGGCAAAGATGAAGTCGAACTGTTCGTGGCAACGCTCGATGAAGCGGAACACATCGCCGCGGATGGGGATGCACTTGTCGGTCTTTACCTCTTTCATTACCTGGCAGATGAACGCATGGTGCTGCGGGTCTTTCTCTACCGAAATCACCTTGTCGCAACCCCGCGACACCAGCTCGATGCTGATGCTCCCCGTTCCTGAGAACAGGTCCAAGGCGGATACTCCATCCTCGAAATCGAGGTAGTTGGTCAGTACGTTAAACAGATTCTCCTTGGCAAAGTCGGTTGTCGGGCGTGCCTTGAAGCTATGGGGCACGTCGAAGCGACGGCGTTTATAGATTCCACTGATGACTCTCATACGGTTTGTTGGTTGTTTTACGGTTTTACATTAGGAAAGGGCGAAGTCCGCCTGTATCTCGAAGTCCGCATCCCCCCGGGCATAGGCAGCGCGCTTGAACTCTGCCGCCGGATGGATGAATGCCACTTCCGCGAGGAAGCGGTGCAGTTCCCGGAGCGTATGTTCCTGGTCGGGGACACGTCCGATGAGGTAAAGCTCGTCCTTCTGCTGGTCAAAGCCCAGCTGTTGCCAGATGTAGAGCAGGTAGTACACCACGTCTGCCCCCTGCGTACTGCGGAAGGTGTTGTGAAGAAGGAGCTTGCCCGGTTCGTAGGCGGACACGTCCATCCGTCGGTCGTGGAAGTGGACGAACAGTTTGCGCTGGTCGTCGGTCAGGCTCCGTCGGTGCAGGTACTCCAGGACCGGGAGGACGGACGCGCAGATATGTGCACCGGGCAGCTGCTCCAGCAGAAGCTGGCAGAATGTGCGGTCGGCGGCATAGAGCAATACCGGGTTCTCCTGCGGCAGGGCATGATGGAAGACCGTCTGACGGTTCTCCCTGGGCATGCAGCCGTAGTAGAGACTTTCAGCCCGTTCCTCCTCAAACTCCTCCCGCGGGATGGCGACACACGGCGTGTTGGCGAGCAGGATGTCGGCATGACGGAACGTCCGTCCGGCAAACGGATTGTCCTTGAAGATGGTCTTCAGGTTGGCGGTCAGCGAACGTTCACGGTCCGTGGAATAGTCCCGGCTGTAGAATGCCGGTTTTCCCGTTTCGTCATGGAGTGCAAAGGTGAACCGTTCGGCACTGATGCGCAGGCAGAGGCGGTATTGTTCCGTCAGGTTGTAGTCAAAAAGGTCGTTTGTCATGTCGCTGGGTATATGGTCTACTGAATGCTTGTTTGCGATTTATTCATTCTGATTGTTGCCGGATAGGGCTTTTTAGCTTACATTCGTGCTGCAAAAATAACACTAAAAAGAATGATAAACGCCTTCTTTGTCCAACAAATCAAATCAAACCTGACCTTTCAACCTACTTCCGGACAGGAACAAGCCCTGAATGCCCTGGCGGATTTCATGCTGTCCACGCAGCCCGACAGTCTGTTTCTGCTCAAGGGATACGCCGGAACGGGAAAGACTTCGCTGGTCGGTGCGCTGGTGAAGACGCTCGATGCCCTCCAACAGAAAGTGGTCCTGCTGGCACCCACCGGGCGTGCCGCCAAGGTCTTTTCACGCAGTGCCGGTCATCCCGCCTATACCATCCACAAGAAGATTTACCGCCAGCGGTCGTTCTCCAACCGCACCGACAACTTCTCGCTGTCCGACAACCTCCATCAGCATACGCTCTTCCTGGTCGATGAATCCTCCATGATTGCCAACGAGGGGCTGGCAGGCGCGGGCTTCGGTTCCGGACGTCTGCTGGACGACCTCGTGCAGTATGTCTATTCCGGTCAGGGATGCCGGCTTCTGTTGATGGGAGACACGGCACAGCTGCCGCCGGTGGGAGAGGAGGAGAGCCCGGCATTGTCGGTGCCGATGCTTGAAGGCTACGGGCTACAAGTGACCGAGGTGTGCCTGACCCAGGTCGTCCGTCAGCTGGACAGCTCCGGCATCCTGTTCAATGCCACCCTCCTGCGCAGCCTGTTGGCGGAAGAGGCCTGCTTCGATTTCCCGAAGTTCCGGCTTCAGGGCTTTGCGGACATACGCCGACTCCCGGGCAGTGAGCTGATCGAGGCGCTCTCGTCGAGCTATGACAAGGTCGGTATGGACGAGACGATGGTCATCTGCCGTTCCAACAAACGTGCGAACCAATATAATAATGGTATCCGTTCGACCATTCTCTACCGGGAAGAAGAGCTGACCTCCGGAGACTGGCTGATGGTGGCGAAGAACAACTACTATTGGACGGAGGGCAACAAGGACGTGGAGTTCATTGCTAACGGCGACCTGGCTGTCGTGCGCCGGGTACGCCGGACGCGCGAACTGTACGGCTTCCGTTTTGCGGATGTGCTGCTGTCCTTTCCCGATTACGGCGATTGGGAACTCGAAGCCACTGTCCTGCTCGACACCCTTCACTCCGACTATCCCTCCCTCTCACGGGAAGAGAACGACCGCCTCTTCAATACCGTCCTGGAAGACTACGCCGACATCCCCCACAAGGCAGACCGGATGAAGAAGATGAAGGCGGACCCCCACTACAATGCCCTGCAGGTGAAGTATGCTTACGCCGTGACCTGCCACAAGGCACAGGGCGGGCAATGGCAGCACATCTACCTGGACCAGGGCTATCTGGTCGAGGACATGTTGACGCCCGACTATTTCCGCTGGCTCTACACCGCATTCACCCGTGCCACGGAGCGCCTTTACCTGGTCAATTGGGCAAAGGAAGAGCTGGAAGACGGCAGTCAGGCGCAGGAGTGAAGGCTCCTTTTCCCCAGCCTGCCGGATGCGTCTCCGTCGGGCAGTCGGGCGGATGCGCCACAAAAAATGTGGACGAATCGTTCTTCATTCCTCGGGAAGAAGCCCTATCTTTGTTCCCTCATCAATCAAATAGCACGATGGAAACAATCAAACCGATACAAATAGCCGAATCGAAAGTCATTGCCGCGGCAGAAGCCGGCATGGACGAGTTTATCAAGGTGTTCACCGATGCCTACTGGGAGCGTGTGGGGGGCGAGCTGACCGCAGCAACCATGCCTCTGCTCACGGGCGAACAACACGTGTTGCTGGGTTACCAGCTGTTCCGTGACGAGGTGATGGAAGGCGGTTTCGTCCAACTCATCCAGAACGGTTACGGTCCCTACATCTTTGAAAACCCGTTTGCCAAAGCCATGCGCCTCTTCGGACTCAAAGACTTCTCCAAGCTCATTTACAAGGCCCGTGAGATTTACGATGCCCACAAGGAAGACCTGACCCGTGACTGCACCGACGAGGAGTTCATGGCCATGTATGAACAATATGAAGTGTTCGACCCCCTCGAAGAAACATACCTTGAAGAGGAGGAGGCCATCACTGCCGCCATCGCCCACTATGTGGACGAGCATCTGGAGCTGTTTGCCGAGGTAGTGAAGGACTGAACGTGACGGATGCCGGTCCGGACGCTGTTCCTCCCTGAAAATCATTCTTTCCTTTTTGATTATTAGTCAGAATCTTTATATATTTGCCGCGACTTAACTAAACAAAACAATAACATACTACATTAACTAATTTCATTGGGATTATGAGAAAAGTAAAGACTTCTGTTCTTGCAATGCTGTCAGTCGTTGCACTGTTGTTCTCGTCTTGTCTGGGAGACTCTGACTATGCACCTTCCATCGGATGTACCGGAAAGCCTTTGGGCAGCCTGAGTGCAGACGTGAAGTTGGACAATGGTGTCATCGTGACCCTTTCAGGCATCTCGGCTACGACGTTGATGGATATCGACCGCATGTATGTCTACGGTCAGCTCACCGGCGAGGATGCCAATCTGGAAACAATCAATCCGGGCGATAAAGTGACGATTACCCCGAACTTCTACGTGACCCTGTCCAAGGCGCAATCCTTCTTGGAAGACGCTTCGTGGTCGGATTTGAACCTGTCGGAGATGGAAAGCCTGAACTGGTTCTCTCCGGACGGTTACAGCCTGGTCAACGCCCTGAACGGCTATATGAACTTCATGACTACCGGCATGGCTTATGCCAAGAAGAACGAAAGCTCCAGCTCTTCTTCCAGCGATTCGTATACCTTGCTGACTCCCCGTTACTATGTAAAGGTGAAACGCTTGGATACGAGCAACAAGATTGTGGACCTGGTTCTCGGTTATGACAACCGTTCCAGCGAATGCCTGGATGAGAATGGGAAGTTGAAGGAAGGCTACATCTCCCAGAAGAGCACGTTCTGCTTCTACTTTGATACTTATGAACTGTATACCTATCTGAATGGAATTGCCGATGAGGACGCTGTGACCTTTAATATCTACAAGGCACAGAAGAACAGCAAGGGCGAGTATGAGGAGGTGAAAGTATCCATGAACTATGCTTCCATTCAGAAAGGCTATTTGAAACGCACTTATTGATTGAGGTGAACTATAAAGAATTATTTCGAAAAGTGATAACTCTGATTTCCTCCCCGGCGAAGGCTTGGGAGGAAATTAGTTTAGAAGAGGATAGGCGAGCGGTGATGAGCACCTTCGTCTATCCTATGATTGCATTTTGCGGGTTGTCGATGTTCATCGGTACCCTCATCGGTGTCGGGTGGGGAGGCTCCTCGTTGCAGCTGGCCATGACCAACTGTTGCGCCGTGTTTGTGGCACTCTTCGGAGGCTACTTCCTGGTTTCCTACCTGACGAACCAATGTGGAATGAGGTATCTGAACCGTCCGAGCGAGCCGGCCTTGTGCCAGCAGTTCGTCGGTTACAGCATGGTGGTGACTTTCGTGCTCGATATCGTGACGGGGCTGTTCCCCAGCTTCCTCATCCTGCAACTTATTTTCCAGTTTTATGTTGTCTATGTGGTGTGGGAAGGGGCCGGACGCCTGATGAAGGTGGAAGAGAACAAACGCCTGGTCTATACGCTCAGCGTATCCGTGTTTATCATCGTCGCCCCGATGCTCATCCGATGGGTGTTCATGCGCCTGTCGTACTTGTTACAGTAATCCGACGTTTGCAGACCCGTGTCCGGGCCGTCAGTTGACAAGCGGACCGGCACATGCGAAACGTAAGTAAAGTTAAATAACAGCAGAGTTTATGATTAAGTCTACTCCTATTAATATCAAGAACAAACGCGCTTCGTTTGACTACGAGTTTGTCGATACCTATACGGCAGGCATTGTCCTTACGGGAACGGAAATCAAGTCCATCCGTATGGGAAAAGCCAGCCTGGTGGACACGTTCTGTTACTTCATCCGTGGAGAACTGTGGGTGAAGAACATGCACATCGCCGAATATTTTTATGGCTCGTACAACAACCATACGGCGCGTCGTGACCGCAAGCTGCTTCTGAACCGCAAGGAATTGCGCAAGCTGGAGCGAGACTCGCAGGCTCCGGGCTTCACCATCGTCCCGACCCGCCTTTTCATCAACGAAAAGGGACTGGCGAAGCTGGTGATTGCCCTGGCAAAAGGAAAGAAGCAGTTCGACAAACGAGAAACGTTGAAAGAGAAAGATGCACGCCGTGAGATGGACCGTGCCTTTAAAAGATAGAAGTGAGAGAAACAGTTAGTTTATGCCGGATATTACAATCGAACAGTTAGTTCCCCGCCGTATCCTGATACTGGATGGAGCGATGGGAACCATGATACAGCAATACGACTTGCGAGAAGAGGATTTCCGGGGAGACCGCTTTGCCGACATTCCCGGACAACTGAAGGGAAACAATGACCTGCTCTGTCTGACACAGCCCGATGTGGTGAGCGAGATTCACCGCAAGTACCTGGAAGCCGGGGCAGACATCATCGAAACCAATACGTTCAGTTCTACCCGGGTGTCAATGGCAGACTACCATGTGGAGCATCTTTGCCGCGAAATCAATCTGGCTGCTGCCCGGTTGGCACGTGCGCTGGCGGATGAATATACTCTCCGCACACCGGATAAGCCCCGTTTTGTGGCGGGTTCGGTGGGACCGACGAACAAGACCTGTTCCATGAGTCCCGATGTGAACAACCCAGCCTGTCGTGCCCTGACATTCGACGAACTGGCTGCTGCCTATCGGGAGCAGATGGAAGCGTTGCTGGAAGGAGGGGTCGATGCCTTGCTCATTGAGACCATCTTTGATACGCTCAACGCCAAAGCCGCCCTTTATGCAGCCGAGGATGCCATGCAGAACGTCGGACGGCGGGTGCCCCTGATGCTTTCCGTGACCATTGCCGATGCGTCGGGACGCACCTTGTCCGGACAGACGCTGGAGGCGTTTCTGGCATCCGTGCAGCATGCGCCGCTGTTCTCTGTCGGTCTGAACTGCTCGTTCGGGGCTGCACAGCTGAAACCTTTCCTGAAGACATTGGCAGACAATGCACCTTATTATATATCCGCCTATCCCAATGCCGGGCTTCCCAACAGTCTGGGGCAGTATGACCAGACGCCCGAACAGATGGCTGCCGAGGTGAAGGAGTACATTGACGAAGGGTTGGTGAACATCATCGGCGGTTGCTGTGGCACGACCGATGCCTATATTGCCTGTTATGCCGCCCTGGTCGACGGGGCAGCGCCTCACCGTCCGGTACAGAAGCCCGAGCATCTGTGGCTGTCGGGACTTGAACGGCTGGAGGTGAAGCCGGAGATTAACTTTGTCAACGTCGGCGAGCGCTGTAACGTGGCAGGTTCGCGCAAGTTCCTCCGGCTGATTAAAGAGAAGAACTACGAAGAAGCACTCTCCATCGCACGCCGTCAGGTGGAAGACGGAGCGTTGGTGCTCGACATCAATATGGACGACGGACTGCTTGACACGCAGGCCGAGATGACCACCTTCCTCAACCTGGTGGCTTCCGACCCTGATGTGTCGCGCGTCCCTATCATGATAGACTCCTCCAAATGGGAGGTTATTACGGCAGGACTGAAATGCCTGCAAGGCAAGTCCATCGTCAATTCCATTTCCCTGAAGGAGGGAGAAGATGTCTTCCTTGCCCATGCCTGCGAAGTGCGCCGTCTCGGTGCAGCCGTTGTGGTGATGGCGTTCGATGAAAAGGGGCAGGCGGATACCTATGAACGCAAGATAGAAGTTTGTGAACGTGCCTATCGCCTGTTGGTCGAACAGGCAGGTCTGAACCCCAACGACATCATCTTTGACCCCAATGTGCTTGCCATTGCGACCGGCATGGAGGAGCACAACAACTATGCCGTGGACTTCATCCGTGCCACCGGCTGGATTCGCAAGCACCTCCCCGGAGCCCATGTGAGCGGTGGAGTGAGCAATCTCTCGTTCTCTTTCCGTGGAAACAACTACATCCGTGAGGCAATGCATGCCGTGTTCCTCTATCATGCCATCCGGGAAGGGATGGACATGGGCATTGTCAATCCGGCGACTTCGGTGCTCTACAGCGACATTCCTGCGGACGTCCTGGAACGCATTGAGGATGTGGTGCTCAACCGACGTCCGGATGCCGGAGAGCGACTCATCGAACTGGCTGACCGTTTGAAGGCGGGACAGCAGGAAGGAGGAACCGACACTGCACAGGGGCATCACGATGCCTGGCGTGACGGTACGGTGGAAGACCGGTTGAAATATGCTTTGCGAAAGGGCATCGGTGACTACCTGGAGGAGGACCTTGCCGAAGCCGTCCGGAAATACGTCCATGCGGTTGCCATTATCGAAGGTCCGCTGATGGACGGGATGAATGAGGTCGGCGAGCTTTTTGGAGCCGGCAAGATGTTCCTGCCGCAAGTCGTGAAGACGGCACGTACGATGAAGAAGGCGGTCTCCATCCTGCAACCGCTGATAGAAGCCGAGAAGGTGGAAGGCAGCCGCTCGGCGGGTAAGGTCCTGCTTGCCACGGTGAAGGGCGATGTGCACGACATCGGCAAGAACATCGTCTCGGTGGTCATGGCTTGCAACAACTATGAGATTATAGACCTGGGAGTCATGACACCTGCCGACGTCATCGTGCGCCGTGCCGTGGAAGAGAAGGTGGACATTGTCGGCTTGAGCGGACTGATTACCCCGTCGCTCGATGAGATGGTCCATGTGGCACGTGAACTCCAGAAAGCCGGTTTGCGTATCCCCTTGCTGATTGGTGGGGCGACGACCAGTGCGCTGCATACGGCGCTGAAGATTGTCCCCGTCTATGACGGACCGGTCATCCACCTGAAAGATGCGTCGCAGAATGCGCCGGCAGCTGCCCGGTTGCTCAATCCTGAGACGCGGGACGCATACGTGAAAGAGGTCTATGACAACTACCGCGCTTTGTGTGAGCGGCGGAAGAAGAACGAGGTTCCTCTTGTGTCCCTTCAGGATGCACAGGCCAACAAGTTGAATCTATTTGACTAATACAACATAAACACAATGGAAACAGTACACGAATTGATTGACCGTTTGATTGATCTTGCCTTTGCCGAAGACATCGGTGACGGCGACCACACCACCCTGTCGTGCATTCCGGAGGATGCCATGGGCAAGTCGAAACTGCTTATTAAGGAGCCGGGCGTGCTGGCAGGAGTAGAGATTGCCAAAGAAATCTTCCACCGTTTTGATCCGACCATGCAGGTGGAAGTGATGATGGAAGATGGTTCGGAAGTGAAGCCCGGTGACGTGGCCATGGTCGTGACGGGCAAGGTGCGTTCTCTCTTGCAGACGGAACGGTTGATGCTCAATGTGATGCAACGCATGAGCGGTATCGCGACGATGACCCGCAGGTATGTAAAGCAACTGGAGGGTACTCATACCCGTGTGCTTGATACACGTAAGACGACTCCCGGCATGCGTATGTTGGAGAAGGAGGCGGTAAAGATTGGTGGCGGAGTGAACCACCGCATCGGACTGTTCGACATGATTCTCCTGAAAGACAACCATGTGGACTTTGCCGGAGGCATCGACAAGGCCATTCACCGTGCCAAGGAATATTGCAAGGAGAAGGGCAAGGACCTGAAGATTGAAATCGAGGTGCGCAACCTGGACGAACTGCAACAGGTGCTCGACCTCGGCGGTGTGGACCGCATCATGTTCGACAACTTCACGCCCGAGCTGACCCGTAAGGCGGTGGAGATGGTTGGCGGACGCTACGAGACCGAGTCTTCCGGCGGCATCACGTTTGATACCCTTCGTCAGTATGCCGAGACGGGTGTGGACTTCATCTCCGTCGGTGCACTGACTCACTCGGTAAAGGGGTTGGACATGAGTTTCAAAGCCTGCTGACCCCGGCTTGATGCAATGCTAACAGACGAATCCTTTGTATGAAAAAACTATTCTTTCTCTGTCTGCTCTGTGCCGTGACGTTGGTCCGTGCACAAGAGCAGACGCTTCATTTCGGACTTCCCTTTGACTTTCCCATGCTGCTGAGTGCCAACTTTGGCGAGCTACGTCCCAACCATTTTCATGGCGGACTGGACATCAAGACGCAGGGAGTCACCGGTAAGCCGGTACATGTGGTGGCGGACGGTTACGTGTCGCGTATCTCGGTCAGCCCCACCGGTTATGGCAATGCGCTGTATGTGACCCATCCGAACGGTTATACCTCGGTGTATGGCCATTTGGAAAGTTTCGCTCCGGAGATAGCCCGCTATGTCCGTGAAGAGCAATACCGGCAGGAAAGCTTTGCCGTCAACCTTACGCCGGACAGTACGCTCTTCCGTTACCGGGAGGGGGATGTCATTGCCCTGAGCGGTAATACCGGTTCATCGGGCGGACCGCATCTGCATCTGGAACTGCGCCGTACCGACACGAACGAGATGATTGACCCCTTGCCTTTCTATAAGGAACACCTGAAGGATGCACGGCGTCCGTTGTCACGGGGTGTGATGCTCTATCCCCGTCAGGGTGAGGGAGTGGTCAACGGAAGTGCGGCGAAGCAGCAGTTTCAGTGGACCCAGGGTGGCAACTCCCTGAACCGTCGGATTGAAGCATGGGGAAAGATTGGCGTAGCCATCCGTGCCAATGACTACATGACCGGGACCAGCAACATCTATGGGGTGCGCTCCATCCGTCTGCTGGTCGACAGTGTGGAAGTGTTCAGCAGCCTGACTGACCGGGTGGCTTTCGACGAGAACCGAGCCATTAATGGCTGGATTGATTACGACACCTATCTTCGTACCCGTGCCCTCTATGCCAAGTCGTACCTTCTGCCGGGCAGTCGTCTGCGTCTGGTGCAGAGCGAGGTTCCCGGACGTGGCTGGGTGACTATTGACGAGGAGCGTGACTACCGCTTTGTCTATCTGTTGGAAGATGGCTTTGGCAACCGCTCGGAATATGCTTTCACCGTGCATGGTACCCGGCAGGAAATACCTGTTGCACAACGTACGGGCAACCAGCTGCTGCGTTGGGACCGTGCGAACATCCTCACGCGTCCCGGCATGGAGCTTGCCATTCCGAAAGGGATGCTTTATGAAGACGTAGATGCGGATGTGCAGATGACGACAGACTCGGCAGCCATCGCCTTTACCTATCAACTGCATGACCGTTCCGTCCCCTTGCATGATTACTGTCCGTTGCGTATCGGCGTACGCCATTTCCCCGTGGCAGACAGCACGAAGTACTACATTGCCGAGTGCTCGGGGAAGTCCCGGTGGTATGTGGGCAGTAAATGGGTTGACGGATGGCTGGAGGGCAAAGTCCGTTCCTTGGGAACCTATACGGTGGCGATTGATACCGTTGCACCGCGTGTCACGCCTCTGAACCAGAACCGGTGGGCTTCGGGGCGCATCACCTTCCGGATTGGTGACGATGCTTCAGGACTGGGCAGCTACCGTGCGACGGTGGACGGCAAGTTCGTGCTTTTCGAGTGCAACCGTTCCTACAGCCGCCTCACCTGTAACCTTCGAGAGACCGATGTGGAACGTGGCGGGTTGCATACGCTGGAGATGACCGTGACCGACCGCTGTGGCAACACGACCGTCTTCCGGGAACGTTTCCGCTACTAGTAGCATTGTCATGGATAATACAGAGACACAGAATCACGGTGTGGAACGACCGGAGGACAGTCCCCCTCGTTCCTGACAGCGCGATTCTGTGTCTTTGTGTGTTTGTACCAATCGGTTACAGGGTGTGCAGTTCCATGCCGAAGGCTTCAGCCACACCGGGGAAAGTTACTTTGCCGTCCACAATGTTGAGGCCCAACTTCAAGCCCGGGTCTTCCGCGCAAGCCTGTTGCCACCCTTTGTCTGCCAGACGCAGTGCGTAGGGAAGGGTTGCATTGGTCAGTGCCAACGTCGAAGTGAAGGGCACGGCACCCGGAATGTTTGCCACACAATAATGGATGATTCCGTCCACCTCATAGACCGGTTCGGCATGCGTTGTCGGATGTGACGTTTCAAAGCATCCGCCCTGATCGATGGCTACGTCCACCATGACCGATCCCTTTTTCATCATTCCCAGCATCTCTCGGGTGATGAGGTGCGGTGCCTTGGCTCCCGGGATGAGTACGGCTCCGATGACCAGGTCGGTCGTGGGCAACTCCTGTTCGATGTTGTAGGTCGATGAGAACATCGTCTTGACATTTTTCGGCATGAATTCAGCCAGGTGGCGCAGGCGAGGCAAGGAGATGTCACACACGGTCACGTCGGCACCCAGTCCGGCAGCCATCAGCGCCGCTTCCGTACCAACGACTCCACCGCCCAATACCAGCACCTTGGCAGGCTTGACACCCGGTACGCCGCCCAGCAGGATACCCTTTCCGCCTTGCGGCTTTTCCAGGAAGCGTGCCCCTTCCTGCACCGACATCCGTCCTGCCACTTCGCTCATGGGGATGAGCAACGGCAGTGTCCCTTGCTTGTCTACCACCGTTTCATAGGCGAGGCAGGTAGCTCCGCTCTGCAACATCGCTTCGGTCAGTGTCCGGTCGCAGGCGAAGTGGAAATAGGTGAAGACCAGCTGTCCCCGGCGTACCAGCTTGTATTCAGGTTCAATCGGCTCCTTCACTTTGACAATCATCTCGGCTATGGCATAGACCTCCTCGATGGTCGGGAGGATATGTGCCCCGGCACGTTCGTACTCAGCATCTGGGAAACCACTGTTTTCACCTGCGGTATGCTGTACGTATACCGTGTGACCTCTCTTGACCAGTTCGCGTACTCCGGCGGGAGTCATTGATACGCGATTCTCATTGTTTTTGATTTCTTTGGGAATACCGACTATCATAATGCTACATTTTATAGGTTTACAGCCTCAAACATACGAAATCCCGATAAAAATGCGTAAGTTTGCGACGCTAATTATAACAAATGATGTTGTTAAACATATCCTATTAATCCAACTTCCGCAAGCTCATCCACTGACTGGTTGGGCGTATGCGGAACTTAATTCTATTAATAATAGCTGACATGAGAAAGAAAGTCTGGATGGCCGCTGTGTTGTTGCTGGCTGTCGCAATGAAATCACTGGCCTGCACCAACCTGATTGTAGGCAAAGCTGCATCGACTGACGGTTCGGTGCTGGTTACGTACTCCGCCGACTCGTACGGAATGTTCGGTCACTTGTGCCATTATCCTGCCGGCAAGCATGCGCCGGGCGAGATGATTGACATCCGCGACTGGGACACAAACAAGTTTCTGGGACAAATCCCTCAGGTGGCACAAACCTACAACGTCATCGGTAACATCAATGAGTATCAGGTGACCATTGCCGAGACCACGTTCGGCGGACGTTCCGAGTTGGCCGACCCCACCGGCCTGATTGATTACGGAAGTCTGATATACCTGGGATTGCAGCGCAGCCGGACTGCCCGTGAGGCCATCAAGGTGATGACCGACCTGGTGAAGGAATACGGTTATTACAGCGAAGGGGAGAGCTTTACCATTGCAGACCCCAACGAAGCATGGATCATGGAGATGATTGGTAAGGGTCCCGGTGTGAAGGGAGCTGTGTGGGTGGCTGTCCGCATCCCTGACGACTGCATCGCCGCACATGCCAACCACAGCCGCATTCATCAGTTCCCTCTGGATGACAAGGAGAATTGCCTTTATTCGCCCGACGTCATCTCTTTTGCCCGCGAGAAAGGCTACTTTGACGGGAAAAACAAGGACTTCAGTTTCTCTGCTGCCTATGCGCCTGCCGATTTCGGTGCCCTCCGTTTCTGCGAAGCCCGCGTGTGGAGCTTCTATCGCAAGCATAATCCCGAGATGGAGAAGTACCTCTCTTATATAAAAGGTGAGACCAAGGAGCCGATGCCGCTTTACATCAAGGCAGACCGTAAGCTCTCCTTGCAGGACATCCAGAACGACATGCGCGACCATTATGAGGGTACGGCGCTTGACATCACCTCGGATTTGGGTGCCGGAGCCTTCAATAGCCCTTACCGTCCGTCGCCTCTTACGTTTAAGGTGGACGGAAAGGAATACTTCAACGAGCGTCCCATCTCTACACAGCAGTCAGCCTTCACTTTTGTTGCCCAGATGCGCAGCCATCTCCCCAATGCCGTGGGAGGTGTGCTTTGGTTCGGTCTTGATGACGCCAACATGATTGCCTATGTCCCCGTCTATTGCTGTACCAACCGTATCCCCGCTTGTTTCGCAGCCGGTAAGGAAGCCGACTCCGTGACGTTCTCCTGGGACAACTCCTTCTGGGTATGCAACTGGGTGTCGAACATGATTTATCCGCGTTACGGACTGATGATTGGTGACCTCCGTGCCGTGCAGAGCCGTCTGGAGAAAGGTTTCTTCGATGCACAGAAGGGTGTCGAGGAGAAAGCCGTTTCCCTCTATGAGCAAGACCCTGCCCAGGCTGTGAAGTACCTGACGGACTATACCGTGGCTTCCGCTGAGAACATGCACAAGGAGTGGCGTAAGCTGGGCGAGTTCCTGATTGTGAAATACAACGATATGGTGGTGAAGAAAGTGAGCGGAGGACAGTTCGAACGGACGGAAGACGGTATTGGGGCTGCTCCCGAACGTCCGGGATATCCTGAAGATTACAATCGCCGTGTGATTCAGGAGACCGGTATGCGTTACAAGGTTCCTGAATAACTTTTTGCGCTCTTAAGTTAAAAAAGTTACCACCCATTGTAGGTTATAAGCGTCTAAATTTATACATTTGGACGCTTATTTAGTATAATGGTTAATTAAAATATTTACTATGGAAAATGAAGCTTTGATTCAAGAAGTGACTGCCAAAGCCCAGAAGTGGCTGACTCCGGCATACGATGCCGAGACACAGGCAGAAGTGAAAAGAATGTTGGAAAATCCGGACAAGAACGAGCTGATCGAGGCCTTCTACAAAGACCTGGAGTTCGGTACGGGCGGTCTGCGCGGCATTATGGGTGTAGGTTCCAACCGCATGAACATCTACACCGTAGGTGCAGCGACCCAAGGTCTGTCGAACTATTTGAACAAGTGCTTCAAGGACCGCAAGGAGATTTCCGTAGTCGTAGGGCACGATTGCCGCAACAACAGCCGTCTGTTTGCTGAAATCTCAGCCAATATCTTCTCCGCCAACGGTATCAAGGTATACCTTTTCGAGGACATGCGTCCCACTCCGGAGATGTCATTCGCCATTCGTCACCTGGGTTGCCAGAGCGGTATCATCCTGACTGCCTCGCACAATCCGAAAGAGTACAACGGCTACAAGGCTTATTGGGACGATGGCGCACAGGTGCTTGCTCCGCATGACAAGGGTATCATCGACGAAGTGAACAAGGTGGCTTCTGCGGCTGATATCAAGTTTGAAGGCAACAAGGACCTCATCACCATCATCGGCAAAGACATTGACGACATCTACCTGGAGAAGGTCAAGGGCATCTCCATTGACCCCGAAGTCATCAAACGTCAGAAAGACCTCTGCATCGTTTACACGCCGTTGCACGGAACAGGTATGATGTTGATTCCCCGTTCACTCCAGATGTGGGGCTTTGAGAACGTACACTGTGTGCCTGAGCAGATGGTGAAGGACGGTAACTTCCCCACAGTGGTATCTCCGAATCCTGAGAATGCCGAAGCCCTGACGATGGCTATTGCATTGGCAAAGAAGCTGGATGCCGACATTGTGATGGCTTCCGACCCCGATGCTGACCGTGTAGGTATGGCGTGCAAGGACAACAAGGGCGAATGGGTGCTCATCAACGGTAACCAGACGTGTCTGCTCTTCCTCTACTACATCATCAAGAACCGCATTGCCATGGGCAAGATGAAAGGCAACGAGTTTGTGGTGAAGACCATCGTGACGACCGAACTCATCAAGTCGATTGCCGACAAGAACCACATCACCATGTTCGACTGCTACACCGGTTTCAAATGGATTGCCCGTCAGATCCGTCTGCTCGAAGGCAAGATGCAGTACATCGGCGGTGGTGAAGAGAGCTATGGCTTCCTGGCTGAAGACTTTGTACGCGACAAGGATGCCGTGTCGGCTTGCTCGCTGCTGGCTGAAATCTGTGCATGGGCAAAGGACAATGGCAAGACGTTGTATGATGTCCTGATGGAGATTTATGTAGAATACGGTTTCTCACGCGAAGTGACCGTGAACGTCGTAAAACCGGGCAAGAGCGGTGCCGACGAAATCAAGGCGATGATGGAGAACTTCCGTGCCAACCCGCCGAAGGAACTGGGTGGCTCGCCCATCGTGCTGACCAAAGACTACAAGGTTCTGAAGCAGACCGACAATGCCGGCAACGTGAGCGACCTCGACATGCCGGAGACCTCGAACGTCATCCAGTACTTCTGTGAAGATGGAACGAAGGTGTCCGTACGTCCTTCCGGTACGGAACCCAAGATTAAGTTCTACATCGAGGCAAAGGGCACCATGCGTTGTGCCGGATGCTATTCTTCAGCCAATGCTTCGGCCATCGAGAAGATCGAAGGGGTGAAGAAGTCGCTGGGCATCTGAGACTGAAAAGCGGAGCCATCCGACAGCTCCGTTCCCGATAAATTGAAGAAGCACGTAGAGTGGATGAGATTCCATGCTGCGTGCTTCTTTATTTTTGACTACCTTTGCATCCGAATCAGCCGACGAAGGCTGTGTACAGACGATTATCCGATGACTATGGTACTGAAAGAGAATGCCGGAATACCGGCGCATTTGTTGTGGACACTGGCGGTGATTGCCGGTGTTTCGGTTGCGAACTTATATTACAACCAGCCGTTGCTCGACCTGATGAGGCTGGACTTCGGCGTGTCGGAGTTCCAGGCCAACCTTATCGCAATGATTACCCAGGTGGGCTATGCGTTGGGGCTGCTTTTCATCATTCCTTTGGGCGACTTGTATCACCGCAAGCGCATCATTGAAATCAACTTCTTTGTGCTGGTGCTGTCCTTGCTTGCCATTGCGGTGGCTACTGATATCCGTATCGTGTGGGGTGCCTCCCTGCTGACCGGCATCTGTTCGGTCGTTCCTCAGATATTCATTCCCATTGCCGCCCAGTTCTCTACTCCGGCGACGAAAGGGCGTAATGTCGGTCTGGTCATATCCGGTTTGCTGACGGGTATCCTTGCTTCGCGGGTGGTGAGTGGACTGGTCGCCGATTTCTGGGGATGGCGGACCATGTATTACGCTGCTGCCGTGCTGATGGTGCTCAGCTTCCTGGTGGTGATGCGCGTGCTGCCTGACATTGCCCCGACGTTCAGCGGACGTTACGTCGATTTGATGAAATCCATTCTTTCCTTGTTGAAGAAGTATCCGCCACTCCGGATTTATGCCGGACGTGCCGGCTTTGCCTTCGGCTCCTTCCTCTCCCTGTGGGCCTGTCTCGCCTTCCGGATGGCACAGGAACCTTTCTGTGTCGGGAGTGATGTGGTCGGTCTGTTGGGACTTTGCGGAGTCGCCGGTGCTCTGTCGGCATCCATTGTCGGCCGTTATGTGAAGCAGGTAGGCGTGAAGCGGTTCAACTTCCTGGGCTGTGCCTTGTTCCTGGCATCGTGGTTGTTGCTTTTCTTTGCCCAGGATACCTATGCCGGCATGATTGGAGGCATCCTCTTGATTGATATCGGCATGCAGTGCATCCAGATCAGCAACCAGACCAGTATGTTCGAGGTTGCACCGCAAGCGGCAAACCGGGTCAACACCATTTTCATGACAACCTACTTCATTGGTGGTTCGGTGGGGACTCTTCTAGCCGGTTCAGCCTGGGCATTGGCCCAGTGGAGCGGTGTCGTCTGTGTCGGTATCCTGTTGGCTCTCGCTTCCCTCTCCGTGACGGCATTCACGAAGTATTGATACTGAAAAGGGCATCCGGATTGCTCCGGACGCCCTCTATTCTTGATTCTGATAAAATCGTCTTATCCTAAATAAGCCTTCAACAGCTTGCTTTGCGGACTTGTGCGTAACTTACGAATCGCCTTTTCCTTGATCTGACGTACACGTTCACGTGTCAATCCGAATTTGTCGCCAATCTCTTCAAGGCTCATCTCGCGGTGGTTGATGCCGAAGAATGTCTGGATGATTTCCTTCTCACGCGGAGTAAGGGTGGACAGGGTTCTGTCAATTTCTTCCGACAAGGACTCACTGACGAGCGAGTGGTCTGCCATGGGCGAATCATCGTTGACGAGCACATCGAGCAGGCAGTTGTCTTCACCTTCCACAAACGAAGCGTCGACCGAGACATGACGGCCCGATACGCGGAGTGCGTCGGAAATCTTGTCTTCTTCGATGCCCAGTTCGTCGGCGATTTCTCCCGCAGAAGCGCGGCGTTCGTTCTCTTGTTCAAACTTTGCCAGTGCTTTGTTGATGCGGTTGATTGAACCTACCTGGTTCAACGGCAGACGTACGATACGTGATTGCTCGGCAAGGGCTTGGAGGATGGACTGACGGATCCACCACACGGCATAACTGATGAATTTGAATCCGCGCGTTTCATCAAATTTCTGGGCTGCTTTCACTAAGCCAATATTACCTTCGTCAATCAAGTCGGCAAGGCTCAATCCTTGATTCTGGTACTGTTTTGCCACAGAAACGACAAAGCGCAAGTTCGCTCTCACCAGTTTGTTCAGAGCGGCTTCATCGCCTTTACGGATACGTTGTGCAAGTTCTACCTCTTCATCTACAGAAATCAACTCCTCGCGGCCAATCTCGCGCAGATAGGCTTCCAGAGAAGCGGTTTCACGATTCGTGATACTTTTGTTAATCTTTAGTTGTCTCATCCGTGTCTAGAGTTTGGAATATAAGCGTGCAAAATTACGCAATTCCACGCGATTATTCCTAATAAATGGGTTGAATAGTTTGTTAAACTAATCAAATATCCTTCTCCTCCTGGCAGTGGGTTTAAATCATACAGCTGAAGTTGTCCACGATGCCCAGCAGACGATCGTTTTCATCGACGACCAGCAGGGAGTGGATTTTATGGCGGTTGAGCATCTGCTCCACTTCGGCAATCTTCATGTCCGGATGGATACGCTTGGGGTTGGGAGTCATCACGTCCTCTACGCGCAGGTCAAAGAATCGGGCATGCCAGCGTTGCATGATGCGGCGCAGGTCGCCGTCGGTGATAATGCCTTTGATGTGCTCGTCGTCGGCCACGACCAGCAGACCCAGTTTGCCCTCGCTCATGGGGACGATGGCGTCGCCCAGCTTCATCCCTGACGGGACGACGGGGAGGTCTTCACTGCGCATCACATCCTTTGCACGGGTCAGCAGGCGTCTGCCCAGACTGCCACCCGGATGGAAACGGGCAAAGTCCTGTGCACGGAAATGACGCACCTCCATCAGGGCACATGCCAGCGCATCGCCCATTGCCAGTGCAGCCGTGGTCGAAGAGGTCGGTGCCAGGTTGAGCGGACAGGCCTCACGCTCGACGTAGGTGTTCAGGTGGCATGCTGAATAGCGTGCCACGAGTGAATCCGGGTTGCCTGTCATGCCGATGATGGGGATTTTGCGTTCGATGAGGCAGGGGATGAAGCGCAGGAGTTCGTCGGTCTGTCCCGAGTTGGAAATCACCAGGGCAATGTCTTCAGCCGTGAACATGCCCAGGTCGCCGTGGAAGGCGTCGAGCGGATTGACGAAAAACGAAGGCGTGCCTGTGCTTGCCAGTGTGGCGGCAATCTTTGCCCCGATATGTCCCGATTTGCCCACTCCCGTCACGATGAGGCGTCCCTTGCTGTGGAAAATCATTTCTACGGCACGGTCAAAGTCGTCCGTTAACAACGGAATCAGGTTGAGAAGGGCTTCTGCCTCATCGCGCAGGCACTTCTCGGCGTATGTTCGTATCTGGCTCATAGCAGTGACTGGATGACAGATTCTAGTTGATTCAGGTAGAGCATGTTCGGACCGTCGCTCAGCGCGTTGTCGGGATAGGGATGTACCTCGAAGAAGTAACCCGTCGCGCCGAATGCCTTGGCTGCAAGAGCCATAGCGGGGACAAACTCACGGTTTCCGCCTGTCTTGCCGCCGGCAGCCCCGGGACGTTGCACCGAGTGGGTGCAGTCCATGATGACGGTCGGGGTGAACTTCTTCATGTCGGGGATGTTGCGGAAGTCCACCACCAGGTTGTTGTAGCCGTACATGTTGCCGCGTTCGGTGAGCCATACCTCGGAAGCCCCGGCTTCCAGTGCCTTTTCGACCGGGTACTGCATGTCGGTGCCCGAGAGGAACTGCGCCTTCTTGATGTTCACCGTACGTCCGGTGCGTGCCGCTGCCACGAGCAGGTCGGTCTGCCGGCAGAGGAAGGCAGGGATCTGGAGTACGTCTGCCACTTCGCCTACCGGTTCCGCCTGATAGGATTCGTGGATGTCGGTCAGCACTCTCAGGCGGTATTTCGTCTTGATGTCGCCCAGCCATTTGAGTCCTTGCTCCAGTCCCGGTCCGCGGAACGAATGGATGGAGGTACGGTTGGCCTTGTCGAACGAAGCCTTGAAGATGATGTCGATATGGTAGATTTGATTCAGGCGGACAAGCTCTTGCGCCACTTCCTCCATCAGCGAGAAAGACTCCATGACACAAGGTCCGGCAATAAACACTGGATTCATACGATATCTATTTATTATATTCTACTGTTACTGTTGTTATCTGACAATCCCGATTGGATTTGAACAAAGGTAAGTGAATCTCTCCGTTCGTTGCACACCGTTTAAACTCTTTTAGGAATGTTGACGGGCATGTCTCTTGTTTCGCCTGACGGACGCTCCTTGCGCACACATCTTTCCTGTCCGGATTTCGAAAAACCAAAAAGACAGTATCTCGCCGTCTTTGCTTGACAAACCTTCCGAAAAAGAACTTTTTTGCTAACTCACATTTTTCGAAGTCAGGATAAACCAGCGTCCAACTGTTAAAGGAATTTAGTACTTGTGTCAAGACTGTCTGTCTATTTAAGAAAACTATACATTTCGTTTTTGAGATATTGACAAAACGTGCCCGGAACAATATTGTTTCGCGAGCCAAACAATATAGTTTGAGGCGTCAAACAATATAGTTTCATGCCCCAAACACTATTGTTTCGTGCCCGGAAGTCAAATATTTGGAAACTGAAATGTCAAAAGAGTGAGTTTCGCTCTCTAGAAGGTCCGCGGACGTAAAAAATCAGAAGGTGGCACAAAGTGCAAGTTACCGTTCGTCGAGTGTCAGTATGAACAGCCGGACGCCTTCTGACCTCCATTAGGATGTCTGATGATGCGAACTTGTGTCAAAGTGTATTTTGTGAATCGCCTGAGAATGCCCTTCGAATCCACCAAATCGTATTTTGGTGCGAGGAAAGGCACTGTGGAGGGCTTCCTTGGACAAAATGTCAAACGGAGAAAGGATGGTTTGAGAGTGGAGCGGGCATTACAGGCAATCGGATGCGAAGGACCTCATTCCGGATATAAAAATCCGGACCCTACAGTCCGTCTCATCCTTTCTTTCGTTTGTCTCAGAATTTATATAAATATTTACATATTATTTAGATGGATTGCAGGGATACTCAGAATGTAAAGAAAAACTTCTCTTATGAAGAGATGTATTTATAAATATATTTTATTGATAATCAATAATGTTTTCTTAAGATATTAATCCTGTTTCATAAGAGAATTATAAGAATCAGGACTATATTTTCAAAATTTGCTAGACGAAAATTATTTACTTTCAGTACTTTTCCGTATATTTGCCATTGAAAATCCATCTCTTCATAAGAGATGCATTACTCAGATCACATGAAGAGATAGCATAAAGAGCTGTTATACTGGATAAAAACTGGTGATTATGAAAGACATACAAAACTCCCTTTATAAGGAAGTGGTCGATCCTTATTCACAATGTGAACGCAAAGGCCAGTACATAAATTAGAAAGAGTATCGATGCCACTGTATAGTTCAGACACTTTTTCTGAAGTCATTGAGGACAATCTTGGTAACGAGTCTGCTTCGTCAGGCGCGGAAGAGAGAAAACAGTCCGATGTGAAGAGTACCTCCTCCTCGTGGTGTTACCTGTTCGTTCACCGTGTAAAGGTGGAAGCTATCCATGCGCGGTTGCAGGAGCAGTTCAACACGTTCATCCATAAATCCATTGTCTATCGGAAGAAGAAGAGTCACGTCAGGAAGCTGGAGCAACCTACTATCTCCGGACTTATCTTTGTGCAGGGCGATTGCCGTCGGATTCAGGAATACCTGAAGCAGAACTTTGTCGGTGTCTACCTGGTCAACGACCGCAGTACACATCGTACGGCAATCATTTCTGACCGGGAGATGCAACCCTTCATGCTGGTGTCTCAGATGGCACCTCACCGCATCCGCTTCATGCCACACCCTTTCAGCCATTATGCTCCGGGAAATACGCTGGTACGCATCACGTCCGGTGTCCTTGCCGGCTTTGAAGGTTACCGCATCCGCATCTCGCGCGACAAGTGCCTGGTGACAGGTCTGGGGAACATGACGGTTGCCATCGGTGGAATCTGCAAGGATACGTTTGAAAATGTCGAGGAGTATATCCGTCAGCGTCGTGAACAGCAGGACGAGCCTTCGCCGTTGACGACTACCGATTTGCAGCAGGAGGTGGATGCCTGCTGCTTCTGTCCGCACGACCAGCTGGACCTGATGACCATTGCCAAGAGCCTTGACCAGTGGGTCATGAAGGCCCGTTACTGGATGTTGGCGGACGACTCTCGTGAAGCTGCGGAGGCGTTGTTGGGCATTCTTTCAGCCGTTGGTCGTCATTTCCGGACGGTGTATGGGGATGTCCGCGTAGGCAGTTTCAAGGAGGTGACTTCCGTATGCCGTGAAGCCGACAACATGCTGCTGTCGATGGTGGCAGCGGACGGGTTGGCTGAGGACCTCCGTCAGCATATCCTGACCAGCCGGCGTTCGCTTGCAGCCGATTATCCGTTTCTGCCGATGCACAGCTGACGAAAGTTGAATCTTCTTACAATCTGACACACATTCATGATTATAGCCGTAGATTTTGATGGGACCATCGTGGAACACCGTTATCCACGCATCGGTCGTGAGATACCTTTTGCGATAACGACGCTCCGTCGGTTGCAGGCAGAGCATCATCAGCTGATTCTGTGGACGGTGCGTGAAGGCCGTCTGCTCGATGAGGCGGTTGCATTCTGTCGCGAACGCGGTCTGGAGTTTTATGCCGTCAATGCCAATCATCCCGACGAGCAAGCCTCCGAGACCCCGTCTTCTCCCTGTCGCAAGGTGAGGGCGGACCTGTTTATCGACGACCGCAATGTGGGTGCTCTCCCGGACTGGGCTGCAATCTATGAGATGGTGCACAATCACTGGACCTCCGAACGTTACTGGGAGGAGCTGCACGGCACGGTGCAGGAACGTCCGTTCTGGAAAAGATTATTGGGTAAATAGTCCGATGGATTCACACGCAGAAAATACCCGCCGCATCGCGAAGAACACGTTAATGCTTTATGTGCGGATGCTGTTCGGCATGCTGGTGTCATTGTATACGTCCCGTGTCGTGCTGAACACGTTGGGTGTGGAGGATTATGGTATCTATAATGTGGTGGGAGGAGTCATAGGCCTGTTGGGTTTCTTGACTGGATCTTTAGGTGCGGCATCATCCCGTTATCTTACTTTCGATTTAGGAAAAGGGGATTTGGATGTTTTAAAAAATACGTTCGGAAATGTATTAGGTATATATCTATTACTGGCATTAGTCATTTTGATTTTGGGAGAAACAATAGGTCTTTGGTTCATGTCAACTCAATTGCAGATACCTGTAGAACGACAATATGCAGCATTATGGGTTTATCATTTTTCTGTTTTTTCAACAGTCCTAGGAATACTTAATACTCCTTATGTATCGACTATCATAGCTCATGAACGAATGACAGCATTTGCTTACATTTCAATTGCTGATATCATCTTGAAGTTAGTGATTGTTTATTTTCTAGTTGTCATTCCATACGATAAGTTGATAACTTATGTATTGTTATTATTTCTCATACAGCTGTTTGACTTCTTAGCTTATTCGTATTATGCTACTAGGCACTTTGAGGAAGCTAGGAGTAAAATGAGATATGATAAAAAGTTATTTAAAGAGATTATGCTCTATTCGGGATGGGTGTTAAATGGGAATCTTGCATTCATAGGATATACGCAAGGACTTAATGTGCTTCTGAATATGTTTTTTGGTCCATTAGTTAATGCTGCGAGAGGGGTTGCCGTTCAAGTCCAATCGGTATGTGCTAATTTCTGTGGAACATTCCAAACGGCAATAAATCCTCAATTAACTAAAAGTTTTGCGATGAGAGATTTTAGCTATATGCATAGTTTGCTGATACGTGGGTCTAAGTTCTCATTCTTTATTATGCTTTTCATAATCTTGCCTCTTATGTTAGAGACATTTACCATATTGAAGCTATGGCTAGGTATAGTGCCGGATTATACAATTGGCTTCTTGCAAATAATGCTATGTATAAGTTTGTTGGGGACCTTATCTAATCCGATAATTATATCCGTCCATGCTACTGGTATACTAAAACGATTTCAATTGATTGAAGGAACTATGCTAATACTAATCGTTCCCATATCTTATGTGTCTTTGAAATATTTTCATACGTCTCCCATAAGTGTATTTATAATTCATTTTGTAATAGAGCTGTGTACACAATATGTACGTTTAAGAATTGTATTACCAATGATATATATGGGGCTAAAGAGATACTTTCAAGAAGTTATTTGTCCGATATTGAAAGTAGTAATATTGTCTCCTATAATTCCGTATCTTTTTCATTGTTTAATGGAAGAAAACTTATCACGGACCTTTGTAGTATGTTTAGCCTGCGTATTTTCTTGTGCGTTTTGTGTATATAAATTGGGATGTTCATGCGATGAACAGAAATTTATATTAGAAAAATTGGCCATTTACGTTAGGAAGTATAAGAGATGAAAGCTGATACGTTGTCTGTAAGTTTGGAACATGGATTAGAAAAATATAATTTTAATTCGATAGATGTATTTAAATTATGCATGGCTTTTGTCGTTGTTGCTATACATTCTAACTTGGAAAGTAGCATAAACTGTGAATATGCAAGACAGATACTGGAGCTAATCTATAATATAGCTGTTCCATACTTTTTTATGACCTCTGGCTTCCTTTTGTTTAGGGGACAACAATTTCCTCTCAATTTGAATGGGCGGATTCGAGTACATAAGTATTTATATCGGATTGGCAAGATGTATTTAATATGGACATTATGTTATCTCCCATTTACAATTTGGGGCTTTATAACAGATGATATTTCAGCTTTTAATAGCGTGATTATATTTATTCGGAATTTTTTATTGGTTGGAGAGAATTTTTATTCTTGGCCATTATGGTATCTTTTAGCTTTAATTGTTGCAGTTATGCTTATTCTTGTATGTTCCTTTTTCAAGCTTACGAGGTATCATGTATTGATTATTTCGATTATTTTCTTTTTACTGGGGATAGGCATAGATTATTGTAATCAAAATGGTCTGATACCACAATTAATGGATTTATATTTTAAATTGTTTAAGTCAACTCGTAATGGATTCTTTATAGGATTTATATATGTAGTATTAGGTATGCAAATAGCTTGTACTGGTAGAATTGTTCGTAATGGCATATTATTAGGAGGACTTTTTCTGGGAATACTTTTGAGCTTCTTCTATCCTTCTATAGGTTCTGTTTTGATTACATATTTTTTATTTCAATTGATTTTAAAAATGCCAATGAAGTTTCTTCGTGAGAAATATTGTATTCATTTGAGGATTATGAGTACTATTATTTATTTGGTACATATGTATTGGGTTGTATTGTGGGGATATGTATTACAGGAAAATGGTTATAAAGTATATATATTGTCTCTATTCTCATCTATATTGTTGAGTCTGATACTGTTGAAGTATAAGGATAGATATTGGTTTAGAAGTTGTTTCTGATATTTACTTAATGTGTGATATGGCTCAACGACAAATAGATGTTTCTGTGATTGTCCCTGTATACAATGTAGAACGGCATATAGAAAAATGCATTCGTTCTTTGTTTGAGCAAACATTAGATTCTATTGAATATATATTTGTGAATGATTGCTCCAATGATAGTTCGATGCAAGTGCTATTATCCGTTATAAAGGACTATCCTGATCGTGCAAAAGATATTCAGATAGTTGAATTAGAGCAAAACCGTGGAGTTGCGGTTGCAAGGAATGTTGGGCTGTTGCATGCAAAAGGTGAGTATGTGATATTCTGTGATAGTGATGATTGGATGGACAATGAAATGCTTAATACAATGTACACTGTAGCAGAAAAGAGAACAGCTGATGTTGTAATGTGCGATTTTTATATGGTACAGGATACGGGCTTGATACTTTATCGGACTCCGAAGTATTGCATGAATAAAGTTGAATTTATTAGACAGTATCTGCGTTATACTTGGACTACAATTTGGAACTTGTTAATAAGAAAAAAGTTATTGCAAGATGGTGGATTACAGTTTCCTGTTGGTTACACGTACTGCGAAGATTTTAATTTTGCAGTGAAGGTATTTGACACAGCTAAGGTAATAGTAACTATAGATAGGCCATTCTATTTTTACAATAGATTGAATATGAATTCAGTCATGCGTAGTTCTAACCCTAGGATGATGCATGATGAAATAATGATGTATCTTGATGTTATTTCTTGGTTTGAAAAAAGGAATACTTTTTCTCTATATGAAAAACAAATGAGCTGGAGGATATTGAAAAGTAAGCAAGAGTGGTTGCTAACAACTACTACTTATACAAGATTTCTTGCTTTGTTCCCCAATAGCCATTGCCATATATGGTCATGCCCCTATTTGAATGTTAAACTTAAAGTTATGGCATGGTGCTTGACACATCGTCTGAAATGTATCTCAGAATTGTTATTGAAATTAAGAAATCTGAAGAAGTACAGCTTAAATTAGATAGTATAATGGAATATACTGTAGTGATTCGTACGTTAGGTACAGCTGGCAATAAATACCAAACACTTCTTGATTCTTTGGCAAAGCAAACTATCCAGCCTTCCCGTATTGTAGTGTACATTGCCGAAGGCTATAAACTTCCAAAAGAATCAATAGGAAGAGAAGAATATATTTATGTACCCAAGGGGATGGTAGCACAGCGTGCATTGTCCTATAATGAGGTGGAGAGTGAATACATCTTGTTTTTGGATGATGACGTATATTTGCCAGCGAATGCTGTGGAAGGCTTATATGACCATTTGGTACGGAATAAGGCTGATGTAATTGCAGCTGATGTATTCCCTAATGCAGAACGCCCGTTCCTAAAAAGACTAATGATGGCAATATCTGGGCGGATGATTGCCAGAAAGGATGATGGTAAGTGGGGATATAAAGTGATGCGTAACGCCGGATATTCTTATAATCGTAATCCTAAGCCGGGTGTGTATTGGTCTCAGACAAATGCCGGTCCTTGCTTCTTTTGTTCGAAGGAGAACTTTCTGAAAATCCGTTTTGAAGAAGAAAGATGGGTGGATGAAATGAAATATGCACTAGGTGAAGATCAGGTTATGTATTATAAGGCATATCTACTGGGACTAAAGCAACTTACATGGTTTCATAGTGGTATTCGACATTTGGATGCAGGATCAGCCTTGTATGATGAGAATAAAACGCAGCGGGTAATTTATGCGGATTTTTATTTTAAGGTTGTTTTTTGGCATCGTTTTATAGTTCTCCCGGAAAAGTCTATTCTGTTTAGAATATGGGATATTGTATGTATAGCTTATACACTTCTTTTTACCTTCTTGATTTCATTATTGAAGTTGAATTTTACAGTATTCAAATTGAAATTAAATGCTGTTCGAGAGGGGATAAAATTTATTCAGAGTGATTATTACCGTAGTATTCCTAAAATCAAGAAGATAATATGAATGTTGTACCTATAGCATTTGCTTTTGATAATAATCTGGTGCTTCCTGCTTGTGTTTGTATTTCATCATTGATGGAGAATGCGAATCAGGAGACATTCTATGATATATTTATTCTCTATTCGGCAAAAGAAAAACTAGAACATGAACAGTTAGACTTATTACCCTCTTATTATTCCAATTGCAAAATTCAATATCGAGATGTGGATAATGCTTTTGAGAGAGCCTTTGAGATAAGAGGTATTACTAAAGCTGCATATTATCGATTGTTGATTCCGGAACTAATTCATGAATACGACAAAATCCTATATTCAGATGTCGATGTTATTTTTCGTGAGGACCTGTCAAATTTTTATTTCAATACAGACTTGGATAATAATTATATAGCAGGAGTGAATTCTTTATCTTACATGGTTCCTGACTATGATGCATATTATAGAAAGATAGGGTTAGATGCCAAAGCTATAGTCTATTCTGGAAACTTGTTATTTAATTCTCGGAAAATTAGAGAGGACGGTTTGGTTGAAAAGTTTAAAGACTTAGCTCACAATGATTATAAGTTTCAGGATATGGATATATTGAATATTGTATGTAGAGGTAACATTAAGTATGTAGCTCCAAGCTTTTGTTTATCTACTATCATACAATGGGCTTACTATCAGAATCGAGTTTTGGATGAACATTGGGATGATGAGACGATGAAGGATGCTTTGCAGAAAGGAATTATACATTATAATGGACAGAAGCCTTGGAAGGGTTATTGCGTGAACTTTGATATTTGGTGGGAGTATTATCGGAAGTCTCCGTACTTTGATGAAAAGTTCTATTTTGATTTCTTTTATAGCAAACTGAATGAGTTGGACCAGCTCACGTTGTGGAAAAGAATAAAGATTTTGATACGTTACTTTATTTATGGAAAAAAGTAAGGTCAGTGTTATAATTCCTGTCTACAATGTAGCATCGTATATTGGGCGTTGCGCTCGTTCATTGTTTGGGCAGACTTTAAGGGAGATGGAGTTCATTTTTGTCGATGATTCTTCTCCTGATAGAAGCATTCAGATTGTGAGAGAGGTCTTGAAGGAGTTTCCACATCGAGTGCACCAAGTCAAGTTTCTTAGGCATGAACAGAATAAAGGATTGCCATCGGCTAGAAATACCGGGATAGAAGTTGCAACGGGGGAATATATTTGTCATTGTGATAGTGATGATTGGGTCGAGCCTGATATGTATGAACGTTTATACGATGAGGCTAAATCAACTCACAGCGATATTTGTTGGTGTGATTTTTATATGCATAAAAAGGAGTCTGTTGAATATTGTAGTGCGATAGATATCCCTTTAGATAAATTGCAGTTGCTTAGGATATATATCATGAGTGGTTGGACAGTCATTTGGAATATGCTTGTTAAAAGAGATTTGTATCAGAACTGGCAGATTCGTGGATATGAGGGCTTAAGCTTTTGTGAGGATTACGGTTTATCGGTCCGTTTGCTATCTTATGCGTCTAAGGTGGCTCATTTGCCCAAAGCTTTATACCATTATAATAGGACGAATGTCAATTCTATGGTTGCAACATCCCTGAATATAGAGAAGATACGTAAGATGACTGACGATCAGGTTGGAATATATCGTCGGATAAATGAATTTTTCAGAGAAAGAGGACTTTATGAGGACTTGAAAGATGTTTTATCATACAGGATGCTGTGTGGAAAACGTGGATGGCTAATGGATAAAGAGAAGTGGAGAGAATATCGTGAATTATACCCTGAAACAAATACATATATATGGAGCAATCCTTTATGTAGCAGGAAGGATAAAATTTGTCAGACTATCATCATGAGACCTTTTTTATCTTTCTTATTGCCTGTCATACAATCCTTAATTCAAATCGTAAAATGGAAAAGATAACTACATTTATCATAAATCTGGAAGAAGCGAAAGATAGAAAAGAGTATATGAAAAATATACTTGTGACAATGTCCGATATGTTTGCTTATTCGTTTGTTTCTGCTGTCGATGGTCGCAGGATGACCGAGCAAGAAATTGGAGGACGATTCGATACAGCTTTAGCTTATAAACGATATGGACGTCCATTAAGTGGTGGAGAGATAGGCTGTACATTGAGCCATTATCAATGCTATGAGAAAATAGCAAAATTGCCTCAGAATTATGCTTTGGTCTTGGAGGACGATATAACGATTCTGAGAGATATGAAAGAAATAGCGAATCTTATACCTTATATAGATAGGGATGAGCCTGCAATCATTTTTCTTTCCGGTGATTACTGGTATTATCGTACTCGTAAGATAAGCGAACATTTACAATTAGCTTCTGTGTATGACGCAGTGGGGAGTTATGCTTATTTGATCAATTCAGCTGCTGCAAAAAGGATATTGGAGAAGAACGAGTTGCCGGCTTGTGTCGCTGATAATTGGTCTCTATACCGAAGACAAGGCATCCGGTTGTATGCAGTCTATCCCTATATGGTAGATGCAAACATAGAGTCGTTCTCTTCTTCTATCAATCAAGCTTATTTTGGAGAAATCCGCCACAATATGCCTTGGAAATATCGTATTGACTCCTATAGGCTTAGTTTGGTAAAGAGAATATTACTTCAAGCTGGAAAGTTCGTTTCGAAGATAAGAAAATGATTTCCGTCATCATTCCAATATATAAAGTTGAAGAATTCATTGTGCGTTGTGTCAATTCTTTGATGCAGCAGACGATGGAAGAGGTAGAGTACATCTTCGTCAATGATGCGACCCCGGATGATAGCATGGTGCTGTTGCAATTGGCCTTGAATAATTTTCCCGAACGAAAGGCACAGGTTCATATCTTGAACCATGAGGTAAACCAGGGGTTGCCGGCAGCTCGCAATACTGGATTGAGGGTTGCAATGGGCGAATACATCTATCATTGTGACAGCGATGACTATTTGGAACCTGATGCGCTGGAGACCATGTACAGGGCGGCGAAAGCAAATGATGCAGATATAGTCTGGTGTGACTGGTTCTTGTCTTTTGAGCACAACGAACGTTATATGAAGCAATCTGCTTATCCGACGGCTTATGAGGCACTGAAGGGTATATTGAATGGTCGTATGAAATATAATGTTTGGAATAAACTGGTCAGACGTGAACTTTATACGCTGAATGACATTTGGTTTCCTGCCGGATATGGCATGGGTGAAGACATGACGATGATCCGTCTGTTCGCATGTGCCGGTCAGGTGGCTTATGTACCTCGGGCATTTTATCATTATGTGAAATTGAACCGTGAGGCATTTACCAATACGATGTCTGAAAGGCATCTGAGTGCGGTGCTGCATAATACGGCGGAAACAGTAAGCTTCTTACAGAAGAGATATGGAAGTACGTTGGAGGGGGAGATAGGGACTTTCAAGCTCACAGTGAAATATCCTTTTCTGATAGGTGATGATTGGAGTCAGTATCGTTTATGGAAGAATTGTTTCCCGGAAGCCAATCCGTTCATTTCACGGTTCAGACAACTCTCGTTAAGGAGTTGGCTGTTACAACTTGCAGCATTGCACGGGCACTATTGGTTACTTTGGCTACACTACAAGTTAGTATATAAATTGATGTATGGCATAATATACAAGTGATGATACGAAGCATATTAACTCTTTTGGTGATAATTGTTACCAGCCTCTATTTCTTTCCTTTCTCATTTAAGATATTGCCTGATGTGAATACAAAGATGATGCTGGCAGTAGTGGGGTTGATGGTTTATATGATGCGTTTGGGACGGGGACGAAATGCTTCAATAAACAAGGACATGTTCTTTCTGTCAATCGGGGCCGCTATGGTTTCATTGATAGGACTGTTCTCGATAACTTATAATAATACACCTGATTATGCTTATGCCGGATATTTGGTTTCCATGTGGGTCTGGTTGGGAGGCGCTTATGCCGTCGTGATGTTGATGAAATGTGTGCATGGGGATGTGACGGTCAAGCTGGTGTGTAACTATTTGATAGCAGTCTGTGTCTCTCAATGTATATTGGCTTTATTTTTCGACTTGTATACTCCAGCCAAAGAGGTTATTGATACATATATCGAGCAAGGACAGGATTTCTTGAACGAACAGCGTGTGAAACGCTTGTATGGTATCGGTGCTTCCTTGGACGTAGCCGGTTCACGTTTCTCGGCGGTATTGGTGATGATTATGGTTGTATTACTGCATCACAATATAGACAGAAGATATTATTGGATTTATGTGCTGGCTTTCCTGATAATTGCAGTTGCAGGCAGTATGATTGCACGTACGACCTATGTGGGCACTTTGATAGCCTTGTTGTATGCTTTGTACATGACTAAGATACATACGCTCCATCTTTCTACCGACGGAAGGCGATTCTGGGTATGGCTGTCTGTCTTTGTGGTGATAGCTATTCCTTTGGCGGTTTGGGCCTACTATAACATTTCCGAGGTTCACAAGAATCTGCGTTTTGCTTTTGAAGGTTTCTTTAATCTGGTGGAAAATGGAGAGTGGCTGATTGCTTCCAATGAGAAATTGGAGACGATGTATGTATTTCCCGAGACAGTAAAGACCTGGCTGATTGGTGATGGCTATTTTTCCAATCCTCGTGATGTTGACCCCCTGTTTATCGGTGAGGTCGTTGGAGGCTATTACATGGGAACAGATGTCGGTTATTTACGTTTCATATTCTATTTCGGTCTTGTCGGTTTGTTGGCAATCAGTACGGTTATCGTGAAGTCCGCTTTGATTTGTTCGCACAAGTTTCGGACAGACAGGGCCTTGTTCCTGCTGTTGTTACTGGTTAACTTTATTGTATGGTTCAAGGTCGCAACAGACATTTTCCTGGTCTTCGCTTTATTCCTGATGATAGATAAAGATAAGGAAGAAGACGTAAAACCATGCCCCAGTAAGTAGTAAAATGAAAATCCTGTATTGCATAGCCGGGACTTGCCATGCCGGAGGAATGGAGCGTGTGCTGACAAACAAAGCCAATTATCTGGTTGCACATGGCATGGATGTGGTGATTGTAACGACCGACCAACGGGGATTGCCCTCCTTTTTCGAGTTGGACCCACGAATCCGGTGCATAGACTTGCATGTAAACTATGAAGAGAACAACGGGAAATCGTTTCTGAATAAGCTCGTACATTACCCGTTAAAGCAGTATAAGCACAAGAGGCGTTTGAAGCAGCTATTGTTTCGGGAGCATCCGGATGTGACCATTTCAATGTTTTGTAATGACGCGCATTTTATTCCCGGTATTAAGGATGGAAGTGCAAAGTTGCTGGAAATCCACTTTTCCAAATTCAAGCGTATGCAATATGGACGTAAGGGATTGTGGCGATTGGCTGATTGGTGGCGTAGCAAACAGGATGAGAAGACCGTCCAGCGGTTCGACAAATTTATCGTGTTGACTGAAGAAGACCGTGGCTATTGGGGAGCTCTGTCAAATATCAGGGTGATACCCAATGCACTTACTTTTTCGACCTCGCAAGTTTCATCGCTGGAGAACAAAAAGGTTGTAGCCATTGGGCGATATACTCATCAGAAAGGATTTGAGCGTTTGATAGATGCTTGGAATATGCTGGCACCACAATTCCCGGACTGGAAGTTGGATATTGTGGGCGATGGGGAAGAACGGAGCGGCTTGCAACGGCAAATCCAGCTATATGGACTGGAACAACAGATTGCCTTGGTGAGTCCGACTCGGAATATTGAGAGAGTCTATCAGGAAGCTTCCTTGTTTGTTCTTTCCTCCCGCTATGAAGGCTTGCCGATGGTATTGTTGGAAGCGCAGGCTTTCGGTTTACCTGTTGTGTCGTTTACCTGTAAATGCGGTCCCAAAGACATTGTAGAGGAGGGCGTAACCGGTTATTTGGTGGAGGAAGGAGACATTCAGGGATTGGCTCGGCAGATGGCGGTGTTGATGGGGAATGAATCCTTACGGAAACAGATGGGACGAAAAGCCAAAGAGGCTTCTTTCCGTTATAGTGAAGAGACGGTCATGAAACAGTGGCTTGACATGTTCCGGTGTTGTAGTCTGAAGAAATGAAAACCATTGTTGTTTCGGCTGTGAATATTCGCAAAGGTGGTACGCTTACCATTCTGCGGAATTGCCTGGCCTATCTTTCCACACTGGTGCAGTCCTCTGAGCAATACAGAGTGATAGCTTTGGTCCATAAAAAGGAACTGGCATGTTATCAGGGAATTGAATATATAGAGAAACCAAGGACAGTCAAAGGGTGGGGAAGGCGTCTGTGGTGTGAGTATGTTACGATGTATCGTATTTCCAAGCAGATAGCTCCAGTGTATTTATGGTTGTCGCTTCATGATACGACTCCTCGTGTCAAGGCTGAAAGACAAGCTGTCTATTGTCAGACCTCTTTCCCGTTCCTGAAATGGAAATGGCAAGACTTCAGATTCGATTATAAGATTGTCCTGTTTGCGTGGTTTACCAAGTTTGCCTATCGGGTAAACATCAAGCGTAATACTTGTCTGATTGTTCAGGCTGAATGGTTGCGTCAAGGATTTGCCAGGATGTTTGGATTGCCGGTTGATTCTTTTGTCGTAGCTCCTCCTGAAAGGCGGCAGGTCCCGAAGGTAGCTTGCACACGCAGCAGCAAACGGTATACGTTCATTTGTGTGGCGACTGCAGATTGCCACAAGAATTTTGAAACGCTTTGCCGTGCCGCGGCAAGGCTGGAGCAGGAGATAGGCACAGATAGATTCGAGGTGGTGTTGACCCTGTCCGGGACGGAAAACAAATATGCCCGCTGGCTTTATGAGCAATGGGGCTGTCTGGAGTCTGTACAGTTTGCCGGATTTATGAATCAGCAGAAACTCTATGCTACCTACGAACAGGCTGATTGCCTCGTCTTTCCCTCCAGAGTAGAAACATGGGGACTGCCCATCAGTGAGTTCGCCGGGTTGGGAAAGCCCATGTTGCTGGCAGACCTTCCGTATGCCCATGAGACTGCCGCGGGAAGCCGGCAGACTGCCTTCTTCGATGTGGAGGATGCAGAAGCCTTAAAGGAATACATGAAGCGGTTGGTGTTGAATGATGCTTCCTTTTTGACCGTTGTACCCCAACAGGTGGTTGCTTCTCCTACTGCATCTTCGTGGAAAGAATTGTTTGATTTGTTATTGCAATGACGGATAGCTTGCCTACCCTGACCCTCCACCAAAAATACGCCCAAGCCGTCACCCTCTATACCTCCACCGAGCGCTCGCTGAAGGACATTGCGGGGGAGTGTGGCGTCTCGGCTACGGCGCTGGGTGCCTACCTGAGGCGGTACCGGCGCGAGCTGGTGCTGCGTCGCAACGGCATGGAGGAGGACGGATGCATCAAGGCGGCAGGATGTCAGACGGCTCCTGCACATGCCAAATACAAGGAAGCCGTGGCGGCGTGCGACATGATGGAATACATCGACCTGAATGTCTCGCAGGTGGCGCGGAAGTTCCGCGTGGACGGCACGGCACTTGCCAATTTCATGAGAACCCATTATCCGGACATTCCCGTCAGGCGTGAAGCACTGCGCCGCAAACTGGGCATCAACGACAACATCCGGCGCGGGGCACGTCCGGAATGTTCGGAACAATATGCAGGAGCGGTCGAGCTGTACCGTACCTCCGAGCTGACCCTCGATGAGGTGGCGGAGCTGTGTCGGGTGTCGGTCAGCGGACTGGGACAGCACCTGCGCTACTACCACCGTGACATCGTGGACCGGAAACGTTGCGAACGCGAACAGGCGTTGGCGCGACGTCCGAAGCAGGCGGGCCGTCTGGTGGGCAACGGCAGCCGCCACCTGCCTCTCCCCACGACGGTAGAGCGTTATGCCGGTGCGCTGGACCTCTACCGCGAGACGGCTCTCACGCTGAAGGAGATTGCCCGCCGCACGGGTGTCACCGTCGAAGGCTTCCGTGCCTACCTCAACCAGTGGCATCCCGGACTGCAACGGACCGTGAGCGCTCCGTCAGTCAAGTATGGTGCTGCCGTCGGGAGCCTGAAAGCCGCTCCGCGCCCCATTGCCCACGTGGCGAAGGAGTTCGGGCTGCAGGCGGAAGCCTTCCGTCAGTACCTACATAAGCACGAGCCGGAGCTTGCCCGTCAGCTGGCAACGACCCGCACGACGGACGGCAGACGGGTGGCACACGGAAGCCGGGAGAAGTATGCCGAGGCGGTGCACCTCTATCGCACCACTCCCGAAGATCTGAAGTCCATCGCCCGACGCCTGGGACTGACCTACAACAGCGTCGGGGGATACATCCGCCGGAACCATCCCGAGGTGATTGAAGCCCACAAGCGGCTGTTGGCCGGCAACTAAATCAGAAGAGATGAAAGCATTAAGAGTATTACAATTGGGAAAGTTCTATCCCGTCAGAGGCGGGGTGGAGAAGGTCATGTACGACCTCATGCTGGGACTGTCCGCCGAAGGCATCGACTGCGACATGCTGTGTGCGGCGGGCGAGGGCAGGGGCGGCGTGACGCAGCTCAATCCGCATGCCCGGCTGACGGCGTGTCCTGCCTGGGCGAAGGTGGCTGCCACCATGATTTCCCCCTCGCTGGTCGTGACCTTGCGGAAGGTCTGCCGCAACTATGATATCATCCACGTGCACCATCCCGACCCGATGGCGTGCCTGGCGCTGTTCCTCTCGGGCTACCGCGGCAAGGTGGTCCTCCATTGGCACAGCGACATCCAGAAACAGAAGCTCCTGTTGCGCTTCTACCGTCCGTTGCAGGACTGGCTGGTGCGCCGCGCCGACTGCATCGTGGGCACGACGCCCGTCTACCTCGCCGAGTCGCCTTTCCTGAAGGAGGTGCAGGCGAAGACCCGCTGCATCCCCATCGGCATCGACCCGATGTGTCCCGATGCGGAAGCCGTGGAGACCCTACGGGCTGCCTATCCGGGCAGGAAGATTGTCTTCTCCCTCGGCAGGCTGGTGCCTTACAAGGGTTACCGTCACCTGGTCGAGGCGGCGCGTTTCCTCGACGACAGCTACGTGGTGCTCATCGGTGGCACGGGCAGCCTGCACGACGAACTGCAGGCACAGATTGACAACCTCGGGCTGCACGGACGGGTGAAGCTGCTGGGCCACGTGAGCGATGCCGACCTGCCTGCCTGCTACGGTGCGTGCCGGGTGTTCTGCCTGAGCAGCGTGCAGAAGACGGAAGCCTTCGGCATCGTGCAGATTGAAGCCATGTCGTGCGGACGTCCCGTGGTGGCGACCCGCATCCCCGGCTCGGGGGTGTCGTGGGTCAATGCCGAAGGGGTGTCGGGCATCAACGTGGAGCCTTGCCGCCCGAAGGAACTTGCAGCGGCTATCCGTGCCGTCTGCGACGACGAAGAGACTTACAGCCGTTACGCCGGGGGAGCGAAGCGGCGCTATGAAGAGACATTCACAAAGAAACAGATGATAGAATCATGCGTAAAAATGTATTTCGACCTATGAATGATGCTAAAGCAAATGCCGTGTCGTTGGTAGAGATAAGCACGGCGAAAGAGTCCGGTTGTTATGAAGATGCCATGTCGCCTGCCGCGTGTTGCGTGAAGCGGCTGTTCGACGTGGTGGGCAGCGCCCTGGGAATGATTGTGTTCTCGCCTGCCTTCCTTGCCATCTATGCAGCCATCAAGAGCGAGGACCGCGGTCCCGCCATCTTCCGTCAGGAGCGGGTGGGCTATCGCGGACGGACGTTCACCCTCTACAAGTTCCGTTCGATGCGGGTGACGTCGGAGGAGGATGGCAAGCCTGCCTTGTGTCAGAAGGACGACGAACGGCTCACCCGAGTGGGACGCTTCCTGCGGGAGCATCACCTCGACGAGCTGCCCCAGCTGTGGAACGTCTTCAAGGGGGAGATGAGCTTCGTGGGTCCCCGCCCCGAACGTCCGTACTTCGTGGAGAAAATCAAGGCGGTCAACCCCGACTACGAACTGCTCTACCGGCTGCGTCCGGGACTCTTCTCCGAGGCGACGCTCTACAACGGCTACACCGACACGATGGAGAAGATGCTCCGCCGCCTGCGGATGGACCTGCACTACCTCGCCACCCGCTCGCTGTGGCTCGATGCGAAAATCATCTTCCTCACCGTGACGTCCATCCTGGGAGGAAAGAAGTTCTGACTCCTGTTAACTCATTTACAACTATGCGTCCGAAACAAAACCTGCAACTCCGCCGCATCGGCAGCCAGTACATGATTGTCGACAGCCGGACGGAACAAGTCAACCTCTCGCACGTCTTCCGCATGAACCGGACGGCGGCGGACATCTGGCAGCAGATGAACGAAGGCTGCTCCACTCCCGAAGCCCTGGCGGAGTGGTTGTGCGACAACTACGAAGTCGACCGGGAAACGGCTCTTGCCGATGTGAAACGATTGTTGGACAGCTGGACTGGCTTCGGTCTGCTGGTCGAGGAGGGAGGGGAGGCGGATGCCCGATAAGGACTTTGCCGCCCTGCTCGTCCTCCTGCGTGCCGGGCTGTGGGAGCGTGAGCCGGACCGTTGGGAAGGCTTCCCCCTGTCAGCCGGTGCCTGGGAACGGGTCTACACCCTGTCGCGCCGCCAGACCGTGGCGGGCATCGTGTTCCGCGGACTCCAGTTCCTGCCCGACGAGCTGCTGCCCCCGTCGGCGCTCCTCATGCGCTGGGTGGTGACGGCAGACCGCATCGAGGAACGCAACCGCCTGATGAACCGGGTGCTCGGCAACCTCTACACGCTCTATGTGTCGCGGGAGCTGAACCCCATCCTGCAGAAGGGTCAGGGCGTGGCACAGTTCTATGCCAGTCCGCTGTTGCGCGAGAGTGGCGACATCGACTTCTATTTCACCAACCCCGTCTCCTTCCGCCTGGCGCGTCTCTGCATGCAGGCACGCGGCATCGAGGTGGAGGAGATGCCCGACCGCAGCCTGAGCTACGTGTGGCAGGGTGTGGAGGTGGAGCATCACACCCGCCTGTTCGACCTTCACAACCCGTTCCTGCGGACGAAGGCGGCACGGCTGGAAGAGCGTTGGGGTTACTGCTCCCGGCAGCTGTCGGCGGACGTCCCGGTGGACATCACCGTGCCGGCTCCCTTCCTCAACCTGCTGCTGCTCAACCTGCACATCCTCAAGCATGCCTTGGGCTGGGGCATCGGGCTGCGGCAGCTCTGCGACATGGCGTGTGCCTGCCACTGCCTGCACGGCGAGATGGATGCCCGTGAGATGGAGGCGGCATGCCGTTCCCTGGGACTGACGCGCTGGGCACCGCTCCTGCACGCTTTTCTGGTGGAGCACCTGGGGCTGGACCCCGGCTGCCTGCCTTACCCGGCACAGGCCCCGTCGGCTGAACCCTTGCTCGACATCGTGCGGCGGGGCGGCAACTTCGGGCTGTTCCTGGAGGGGCGGAGCGGCGCCGGCAGGTCGTGGCTGCAACGGAAGTGGCAGACGTCCCGCTCCTTCCTGCGCAATGTCCGCTTTGCCCGGACGTATGCGCCGAGGGAGGCGTTCTGGCTGTTCACCGACCTGTTGCGGAACAACCTGCGTGCAACGAAAACCGATAACTGATTACCTGAACAGAATCTTATGCTTCCATCTGTGATGAACTATCGTGTGGCAGGATTCCGGCTGACGGTCTGCCTGCCTGCCGGCTGCGATGCCGACACCCTGCTGCCTTCGTTCCGTCCGTTCCGCTGTCAGGCGGAAGAGGGGACGGGCGAAGAACTGTTCCGGTTCGAGGCGCTGGCTTCGCCGGTCCCTTTCCCCGAGGGGCGGCTGGCGGACGAGACGCTGAACGACATGGGCTGTGTCCGTCTCTATGATTGCGTGGACACCTACCGCGTGGACATCCTCTCCGTCGGCGGAAGCGTGGTGCACCGTCTGTTGGCAGCGCGCGATTTCTCCCGGGCGACGGCTTGTCTGGACTGGCACGAGCCGGATGCCGGACAGGTGCTCTCGTCGATGCTCCGCATTGTCTTCTCGCAAGCCATCCTGCTTCACGGGGGTGTGTCCATCCATGCCTCGGCAGTCTGTCACGACGGACGGGCTTACCTCTTCATGGGCAAGAGCGGCACGGGCAAGAGCACACACTCCGCCTTGTGGCTGAAGCACATCCCCGGCTGCACCCTGCTCAACGACGACAACCCGGCGGTGCGCCTGGTGGGCGACGAGGCGGTGGCATACGGCACACCGTGGAGCGGCAAGACCCCGTGCTACCGGAATCTCTCATACCCCATCGGCGGCATGGTCCGCCTGTCGCAGGCGCCGGCGAACCGGTTCGTACGCCGCCGGGAGGTGGACGCCTTTGTCGTCCTCTATCCGGGCTGCTCGGTCATCACCGACGACGAGCGGCTGAACGGTGCCTTGTGCGACACCCTTGCCCGTCTCACCGAGCGGGTGACGGTCGGCACACTGGAGTGTCTGCCTGACGAAGCGGCTGCAACGCTGTGCTGGCAGAACCTGTACGCGATTAACCCCGGGCATGTACAGACCAAAGTATAATACTTAGGCACCCTAAGTATAATACTTAGCCTACCTAAGTATTATACTTTGGTCCGTCCATGCGGCGTTTGAACGCGATACGGACGGCACTTGAACGTGATACGAACGGCACTTGAAACGCTATTCATCAAAATCAATAATAAAAACACAATGAACAAACCGAAACTCTGGGCAAGCCTCAGTCTGCTTGCCGTGTTACTCTTGACTTCCTGCGCATCGCGCAAGAGCTTTGTTTACTTGCAGGACATGCAGATGGGCGAGAAGTATCCTTATGATGCCGGCTATGAAGCCGTGGTCCACCGCGACGACCGTCTGAGCATCACCGTCAGCTGCAAGAACCCGGAACTTGCCATCCCGTTCAACATCTACGGGGGGACGTTCCATGTGGGCGCCGACGGCAACGTGACGGCTGACGCTGCCACACGGGTGAACGAGAAGGGCTACCGCGTGGATGTGGAGGGGAACATCGACTTCCCCATCCTGGGCAAACTGCATGTCGAAGGACTGAAGGTCAGCGAGGTGACGAACCTCATCAAGACCCGCCTCATCGAAGGTGACTACATGAAGGACCCCCTGGTGTCCATCGAGTTCCTCAACTTCAAATATACCGTGCTCGGCGCGGTGGCAAACAACGGGACGTTCTCCGTCGACGGCGACCGCGTCACCCTGCTGGAGGCGATAGCCAAGGCGGGCGACCTCGATGCGAAGGCGCGCACGAACCGGGTGGCGGTCATCCGCGAGTCGAACGGCGAACGGCAGATGTTCATGCACGACCTGCGCAGCAAGGACCTCTTCGACTCTCCCTGCTTCTACCTGCAACAGAACGACATTGTCTACGTCGAGCCGAAGTACCGGAAGAAGGACAACGAGGAGCGCGGATGGCAAATCGGCACGACCATGCTCTCTGCAGTCACGGCTGCCTGCTCGATCATCTGGGCAACGAAATAGTTTCTTGTCACCTGATACATACCCATGCAAACAACCAGTAACAACAACCGAAACGAACAGGGCATCAATGTGGTGGACCTGCTCGTGTATTTCGCTTCCAAGTGGAAGTGGTTCCTGATTTCCGTGTTGGTCTGCGGCGGACTGGCGTGGCTCAGCTATGCCCGCTCGCCGCTGGTCTACTTCCGTTCGGCGACGGTCATCATCAAGGACCCCTCGAACAAGACCTCGACTGCCGGACTCGACCGCTACGACAACTTCATCAACAAGGTCAACGTGGCGAACGAGATTCTCCAGTTCCGCTCGAAGAAGCTCATGCGTGAAGTGGTGCAGCGCGTCCATGCCGACGTGGACTACCTGATACAGGACGGCCTGCGCTACAATGAACTCTACACCCAGTCGCCCGTGCGGCTGAGCTTCCCCGACGCGATGCCCGAACAGGGGCTGGCACTGACGGTTCAGCCGAAGAGCGAACGGTCGGTCACCCTCTCGCGCTTCTCGTGGATGGAGGCTGACAGCACCTGCACCGTGGCGATGGGCGACACCGTCAGGGTGCACGGGCAACGGCTCGTCGTGACCCCGACGAACTACTACGCCGCCTCGTGGACCGATGTGCCCATCCGCGTGCAGAAGCGTCCGCTGGAGTCGGTCGTGAACCGCTACAAGGGGGCGCTGGGCATCCAGCAGGAAGAGGAGGAGTCGTCCATCCTCACCCTGGCGCTGAAGGACAGCTCGCCCGTCCGGGCGGAGGATGTGCTCAACATGCTCATCACCGTCTACAACGAGGAGGCAATCAAGGACAAGAACCAGGTGGCGGTCAACACGGCGAACTTCATCAACGAGCGCCTCATCATCATCGAGCGTGAGCTGGGCGGCGTGGAGTCGGACCTGGAGTCGTTCAAGCGCAGCAACCAGATTGTGGACATCTCGTCCGCCGCCGGCATGTACATGACCGAGTCGCAGAAGTACAACGCCGACGCGCTGGAACTGGAGACGCAGCTCCGGCTGGCGAACTTCATCAAGGACTACCTGACCGACCCCTCGAAGGAGACCGACCTCATCCCCTCGAACACGGGACTGAGCGACATGAACATCGAGAGCCAGATCAACCTCTACAACACGGCGAAGCTCAAGCGCGACCGCCTCATCAGCGACAGCAGCGAGAAGAACCCCGTGGTGGAGGAGCTGAACAACTCGCTCCGTGCCATGAAGCAGACCATCATCCGTGCGGTGGACAACATGATTGTCAGCCTCAACGTGAAGCGCAACGACGCGCAGAACCGTGAGATGCGTGCCCAGAGCCGCGTGACGTCCATCCCGACGAAGGAGCGCCAGATGCTCTCCATCGAACGTCAGCAGAAAATCAAGGAGTCGCTCTACCTCTTCCTGCTCAACCGACGGGAGGAGAACGCCCTCTCTCAGGCGATGGCGGACAACAATGCCCGCATCATCGACAGTGCCGAGGGTGGCGACAGCCCCATCTCGCCGCGCCGTAACCGCATCCTGCTCCTGGGCTTGCTCGTGGGCATTGCCCTGCCGGGCGTGGGCTGCCTGCTGGTGCTCTTCCTCGACACCCGGGTTCACGGACGGAAGGACATCGAGAAGGCGGTGAGCGTGCCGTTCCTCGGCGAGATTCCGCTCGACAAGGAGGCGGCAAGGCAGCACGGACGCACGGCGAAGGCTTCCGTGGGTCAGGACGACAGCATCGTCTCCGAGGCATTCCGCATCCTGCGCACGAACATGGCGTTCATGTCGCGCAAGGACCGTCCGACGCAGGTCATCACCTTCACCTCGTTCAACGAGGGGGCAGGCAAGACGTTCATCTCGTGCAACCTGGCAATGAGCTTCGTCTATGCCCGCAAGCGGGTGGTGGTCATCGACCTCGACATCCGCAAGGGGACGCTGAGCCGTCACCTGGGCGAGCATCGGACGGGTGTGACCAACTACCTTGCCGACACGACGGTGACGGTCGACGACATCATCCGCAAGGGCGAGCACTTCGACATCATCGCCTCCGGTCCCGTGGCGCCGAACCCGGCAGAGTTGCTGTTGGACAGCCGTCTCGACACCCTGATAGCCGAGCTGCGCACGCGCTATGACTACATCATCGTCGACAATGTCCCCGTGGGCATCGTAGCGGACGCGACCATTGCCAACCGCATAGCCGACCTGACCGTCTTCGTCGTGCGTTCGGGACGTCTCGACCGCCGTCAGTTGCCCGACATCGAGAGCCTCTACGAGGACAAGAAGCTCCACAACATGGCACTCGTGCTCAACGGCGTCGACCCGCACCGCCACGGCTATGGCTACGGGTACGGCTATGGCTATGGGTACGGGCGGTATGGATACGGACGAGAGAAAAAGAGAAAGTGAGACTTCAAACTATAGTTTAACAATTTAATTTTTATTGCAATGAAAAACGACAAAGAGAAAGCACCATATGAGTCTCCTCAGACGGAGAAGACTCAGGTAATCCTGGAAAGTGGCATCTGTGCCTCTTCTGTGGATATCGAGAACCCAAAGACCGGTAACGGGCAGATCGAAGAGCATCAGGTGAACACCGGCTTCGATTATGATTTTACTGATCAAACATGGGATGAGATTAACTAGAAAGTAACAACTAAAAACCAATACTGATATGAAAGCTACAAAGTATTTCATGATTCCTCTTCTTGCACTCTTGGCAAGTGGTTGCCAGGATGAGGAGCGGTCAACCGTCCAACCTGCAAACGGTGAAGAGGTGAAATTTGATGCCACGCTCGGGCAGAACACGACACGTACCATTTATGGTCCGGAATCTGATAATGCGTTCCCTATTTATTGGGTGAACGGGGATGAGGTGATTGTCAGCTCACCTGAGTGTGCAAACAGCAATGGTGTCGGCACTGCGAACTATAAAGTGACCGTCGATACTGAGACACAGAACTATGCTACCAGTCTGGACAAGACAGGCGAGATTGGTGTGCGTTGGGGAGAAAACGAAACGGCTAGTTTCTATTCCGTATACCCCGCTTCCGGAGCTGAATTGGGCAAAAACAACAGCACCGTGACACTGAACATGCCTGACGAGCAAGAATGTGACATCGTGAAAGAAGATGGTAAGGATGTGGTACGTCCGAATATGGATGCCTGCTTTATGTATGCCAAGACTGCCGGTGTGAAAAGCGGCGAGACTGTGAACCTGAAGTATATCCCTCTTTCCACGGCTATCCGTTTCAAGTTGCAGGGACCGTCTGAAGGCAACGCTGTGACAGTAAACAGTATCACTCTCACGGCACCTGAAGGGGTTGCCATTTCCGGAAAGTTCGAAGTCGACCTTGTATCCGCAGATACGGATGGCAATGTGATGCCGACCACGACCGTTATAGATGGTTCCAATACAATACGCATCATTGCTACTAACCCTGGAACTCATGCTTACTTGACTTTAGGCATAGGCGAGAGCGTTGAGATGAATGCCTTCCTTCTGTTGGACGGTGAGACCAAGACCACCATTAGTGATGATTGGTCTATTCAGATTGCTACGGGCGATGGTCATCGTTATACAAAGAAGTTGGGTGGTCTAAGTGGTGGCAATATGACCTTGGTTCCGGGAAAGATTCACAGACTCCCGGATCTGCCGACTTTGGACGGAAATGCAGAGTGGGATCCTTCCGACTGGATGGTCAACATCCCACGCAATGTCTATCTCTCTGAGATTTCTATCCCCGGTTCATGGAACTCGCTGAATAGCGATAGTCAAGGTGAGAAGCCAAGCATTACAGCTCAATATAATGCAGGTATTCGTGCTTTCCATATTGATACGAGATGGAGAGCTGAATGGAAGGGGTTACCAATAATTGGTCACTATGAAGTTCAGGATTTAGGTGTTGCAGATGGAGGAACTACTGGAGATATGTCGGATGGTGGTAAAGTTATGGCTAACAGTACAACTTTTGAAGCTACTTTAAGTGAAATAACTAAGCCTTTTCAAGATCCAAATAAAGAAGATGATGAATTTATGGTAGTAATCTGTACGTTTGCACAAGGTAGTTATGATCACAATCGTGAAAACGGTGGTTGGGAAAAACAAATTAGTGAGATTTGTGCGAAAAACGATTATGTGATTGATGCCAAGAAATTGAATCAAAATTCGGTAGTGAAAGATGTGCTGGGTAAGGTTATCGTCATTGTAAATACGGAGAACTCGGTATCTATTCCGGACAGTAAGTGTTTGTTCATGAACATGGGTATGACATTGGATCAGGCAGAATTTACCAATAATTCTTATTATCAGAGAAGTTTGACGTATGGTAATAAGGGATTAAGTGGTATTAATGTCTATGGAACTCATGCTCAGTTAACTGCTACTGGTAATCAGGGCGAAGATGGGGGCGATCGTGGATATGCTCCGACAATTTCGCAACGTAGAGATAAGTGTGAGAATATTTTGGCTTGGTCGCAAACGAATTATGATGACTTGAATAATTATGCACACAATGCTTGGTTGTATTTGGGATTAGGCGGTTATCAGATGAGGGGTTCTATTATTAAGGATGAAGACCATGAAACAGTAGCCAAGACTCTGAATGGTTGGATTAATGGCAAAATTACAGAGATGGATACCAATGGCTACTATCCTGTTGGTATCGTGTTGATGAACAATGCAACCAATCCTGAATACAGCAGCAATGTCGCCAAAAATATCCTCTTGCTGAATACCAAATACCGTCAGGCATACGATCCGGACCGTTCACCTATTACCGGTGAGTACCTCGATGGAGGGTCTACGATGCAATCGGTCGCTCCGGGCTACAGCTCCGGCATGATTGATAACCAGACTGACGCTATCGGTTGGACGAGAATCAGATAATCATCACATTTTTCCACGGGACAGGCGTGTATGGACATGCCTGTCCCCTTAAGGAATGAACCTTTATGCGTAAATATCTTGGTATGGTTGCTGTAATGCTGGCAACCCAGTTTCTTTTCTCCTGTTCAGAGGATGTCTCGGAATACAGCGGACTGAGTCAGAGCCGGATTGTTGCCCACATGGCACCTTCAACCACCACACGCACCGCTGTCGGTGACGCCGTGGATGGAACCAATGCGGTGGGTATTGTCTGGACGGATGGCGACGAAATCGGTGTGTTCGAGGAGTCGGGTGCTGTACAGAAGCGTTATGCCAAAGTCGGGCAGGGCACGGCTCCTACTGCTGCTTTTGCCGCTTCCGGCACATCGGCTTTTGATAAGCCGGTTTATGCCTACTATCCCTACGACGAAGCCAATGCATCTCACGACGTCCATTCGCTGACCGGTGTGTTGCCTGCCATGCAGAATATGGATGAAGGCACGTTGCATGGTGACTATAAATATGGTCGTGCCACGGCGAAGACAGACGACGGAGACCATGAATTTGTATTCAGGCATCTCTTTTCGCTGGCACGCTTCACGATTGATGCCACCGGAACGCCGTTACAGGGTGAAACGCTGAAGAGTCTGACGCTGAGCGTCAGCCGGGAGGAAGCCGATGTACCCATTGCCGGAGCCTTCACATTCAGTGCGGACAATGGCAGTTGGAAACAGACCGACGAAGGAGAGAACACCATTACTCTCGAATGGGATACGAAGGCTCCGGTGCTGGAGCAGTCTCTGACCTGCTACATGAGCCTTTTCCCACTCATTCAGTCCGGTGACCTCTTTACCATTACGGTATCAACGGAACAGCATGTTGCCGAGTTCACAGCCAACAGCCTGACAAATTTCTCCGCAGAACAGATTTACAACTTCCCGGTAGCACTCACTAACTATGAGACTATCAAGATCTATGATAAGGAGGGAACGCTCTTACAGGGCAAGTTCACGTGCGCTGCGTTGAATGTAGATGGTCTGCCGGATATTTTGGGACTTGTTAATCCCGATGGACCGGGAGCAAATGGTACGAAGGCCATCGGTAACATCATGAACAGGCTGGAGTATGATTTCATTGCCGTCAGCGAGGACTTTGCCTATCACAAGGAACTGGCAAATGCGATGTCCCGTTATGATGCCGGAACTTATCGAGGTTCTGTGTCAAATATAGCGGGACGCAACAACACTGACGGCCTTGGTTTCTTCTGGAAGAAGGATGGCATCATTGCTACCGGTGAAACGATGGTGCAGTTCGAGGCTGAGTACGGCGGACTTGATGAAGGCGCCAATACGCTTGTAGCAAAGGGCTTTCGTCATTACGTGGTGACGGTCGCCGAGGGTGTGGCGGTCGATGTCTACATTACCCACATGAATACGTATGGCGGTGAGGGCAATAAGGAAGATGAGAATCCATGGGTACGTGCCCAGCTTGCCCAATTGCGCCAGTTGCGTGATTATGTGATGGAACGGGCAAAGACCAACAACCGTCCGGCTATCATCATGGGAGACACCAACATGCGCTATACCCGCCACACCATTGAGGACAACCTAATAGACCCCGTGACAGAAGCAGGTCTGCAGATTGCCGATCCTTGGGTGGAACTTCATCGTGGAGGTGTCTATCCAGCATGGGACAGCGGTTCACTGATGATACGTTCCAAGTTCGGAGGCGATGCTGCTGATATCTTGTGCGCCGACGACCAACGAGGAGAAGTTGTGGACAAGATGTGGTACATCAACGTTCCGGATGCTGCGGTACAGTTGAAAGCCATCAGCTGTATGAATGAGGTGGAGCATTTTGAGAAAAGCAGAGACGAGGTATCTTATACCGATGTGACAGTGGAAGATGCAGATGGCACCATCCGGAGTCACCAGGATGTGACCATCACGAAAGTGACTGGTTATGCTGACCACTTCCCGGTAGTCGTATGTTTTGAATATACTTGCGACAACGGGAAGAGTGGAAGGGAGAAATAATTAACAAACAAATAGAATCAACATGATTAAGAGAACATTCTTTGCAGTACTCGCGTTTGCGGCTGCAACAACGGCTTTCTCACAAGCCAAGGACAATGTACATTTAGAAGAGACTGTAGAGTATAACGACGACAAATACAGGGTCGAGACCAACAGCTTCTGGAGCAACTGGTTCATCAGCGTGGGTGCCGGAGGTAATGTCTACTTCGGCGACCACGACCGTCAGGCTGACTTCGGCAAGCGCATCGCTCCGGCACTCGACATCGCCGTGGGCAAGTGGTTCATCCCGGAAGTGGGAGTGCGCTTGATGTATAGCGGACTCTCGGCAAAGGGTGCCACGCAGACGGATGTCCATGCCGACGGCAACGAGATGTGGGGCGACTGGCTGAAAGACCAGAAGTTCAACTTCTTCAACATCCGCCTGGACGCCATGTTCAACTTCTCGAACCTCATCGCGGGCTACAACGAGACGCGTGTCTACAACCTGATTCCCTATGTGGGCGTGGGTGCCATGAGTGTTACCGAAGAGCCGAAGGAGACTGCCATCTCCGGACACGTCGGTTTGCTCAACACCTTCCGCCTCAGCTCGGCACTCGACCTCAACGTCGACATCCGCGGCACATTCACCAACGATGACTTCGACGGCGAGCCGGGCGGACGCAGCGGTGAAGGTATGCTCTCTGCAACCGTCGGTCTGGCATACAAGTTCAAGCCCCGTGGCTGGAACCGCGGTAAGACCGTGACCCGCACACGCACCGTCTACAACAACGCCGAGCTGGACGCCATGCGCGAGAAGCTCCGTCAGATGACCGAAGAGAACGAACGCCTGGAGAAGGCACTCGCCGAAGGCAACAAGGAGGCTGTGAAGAACCTCGTGAAGCGCATCGGTGCTGCCAACCTCGTGGTGTTCCCCATCGGCAAGAGCACACTGTCCAACCAGGCACGTGCCAACATCGGCATTCTGGCTGAGGTCATCAAGCAGGGCGACTCCTCCATCATCTATACCATCACCGGTTATGCCGATGCAGGTACGGGTAGCAAGGAGATTAACGAGCGCCTGAGCAAGGAGCGTGCCGAGGCGGTGTACAACTGCTTCGTCGAGGAGTTCGGAGTTGACAAGGCACAGCTGAAGCTCGACTACAAGGGTGGCGTGGACAACATGTTCTACGACGACCCGCGTCTGAGCCGTGCAGTCATAACCAGTGGTAAATAAAACGACTGAGACCACCTGCCGGCTACTGGTCAGGTTGGTCCGTCAAACTTCCTTGCAGGTGTCTGCCAGAGCGTGATTGTACGGCAGCACCTGCGTGACAGTCCCCTTTTCGATCAGGCGTGACCGGGAAGGGGACTACTTTTTTCTTCCCAAATGAAACTGATTCTTTCCGGGGATGAACTGTTCCCCGAAATCGTCCGGATGCTGGACGAAGGGCACACCGTGACGCTGAAGACCAAGGGGAGCAGCATGCGCCCCTTCATTGTCGGCGGAAGGGACAGCGTGGTGCTGGAAGCCGTACACGGCGAAGTCTGTACGGGCGATGTGGTGCTGGCGTGCATTCCCGGACGCGGATACATCCTCCACCGGGTCTACCGACGGGAGGGGGATGCCTGTGTGCTGATGGGCGACGGCAACCTGTGTGCCACGGAACGTTGCAGTCGCGATGCCATCTGTGGCAGGGTGACGCAGATTATCCGGCGGGGACGTGTCGTCGACTGCTCGTCGCGCCGTGAACGCCTGTTGGCACGTTGGTGGAGGCACCTGCTGCCCCTTCGGCGCGTCTTGTTGAAACTGATGAGCTGAGTACGCTCTCTCCTTATGATAGATTATCGATGAATACATTTCGTTGGCTTTGGAACGCTTCGCGGGGGCATCGCCTGCCCTTGCTGGGAAGCGTGGCTGTCGGGACCCTGTATGTCGGGGTCTCGCTGTTCTTTGTATACGTCTGCAAGCTGCTGATTGACCGGGTGACCTCTCAGCTGGCAGATGACCTCCGGCTCCTTGTCGGACTGTTTGTCGGGTGCATGGTGATGCAACTCCTTCTGTCGGTCGTCCGCAGCCGGCTTGTCGGACACACGGAAATCAGGATGCGGAACGCCCTCCGTCAGCGACTCTTCAACCACCTGATGGAGAGCCGGGACAGCGGAAGCGGTGCCCTCCATACGGGCGACATGCTCAACCGCATCGAGGAAGATGTGACCACCGTCACCGACTTCCTTTGCCGGTCGATGCCCGCTTCCCTGGTCACCTCGGTGCAGCTCGCCGGCGCCCTCTTCTTCCTCCTGTCACTCGATGTGCGGCTGGCGGGGGTACTGCTCTTCGTCATGCCCGTGGCACTGCTCTTCAGCAAGACCTACATGCACCGCATGCGCCGCCTCTCCCGGGAGATCCGCGACACGGACAGCCGCGTGCAGAGCCATCTGCAGGAGCACCTGCAACACCGGGTACTGATGCGGACGCTGGAATACACGCCCCGCGCCGAGGCATTGCTGGAGCACCTGCAGCGGCTGCTGCAAACGAAGGTGGGGCAACGCATCGACTTCTCCGCCTTCTCGCGGAGCATGGTGCAGCTGGGATTTGCCACGGGCTATGCCGTCGCCTTCCTGTGGGGCATCTTCGGACTGCTCGACGGAACGGTGACTTTTGGCATGATGACTGCCTTCCTGCAACTGGTCTCGCAGGTGCAGCGTCCGATGGTCGAACTCAGCCGGCAGATTCCGTCGTTCACCCGCGTGCTGACTTCCGCCGAACGGCTGCAGGAACTCACGGCGCAACCGCTGGAGGAGCAGGGAGAGCCCGTCCGTCTGAACGGTCCCGTCGGTGTCCGCATCGACCGCCTGACGTTCGCCTATCCCGGTGGCAACCGTCCCGTGTTCGACGGGTTCAGCCATGATTTCAAGCCGGGAAGCCTGACTGCCGTGGTGGGCGAGACCGGCGTGGGCAAGAGCACCTTGATTAGGCTGATGCTTGCCCTTCACAAGCCCGGCGGGGGAAGCATCACGCTCTATGACGGCGACAGGGAAGCCGCTGCCTCCCCGTTGACACGTTGCAACTTTGCCTACGTGCCTCAGGGCAACACACTGGTGAGTGGAACCATTCGCGAGAATCTGCTGATGGGGTGTCCCGATGCGACGGACGAGGAATTGCATGCCGCGCTCCACACGGCTGCGGCGGATTTTGTCGGGACACTTCCCGACGGACTGGATACCCGTTGCGGCGAACAGGGGGCGGGACTGAGCGAGGGACAGGCACAGCGCATAGCCATCGCCCGTGGACTGCTTCGTCCCGGCGGCATCCTGTTGCTGGACGAGCCGACGTCGTCGGTCGACAGCGAGACCGAGCGGCTGATGCTCGGACGGCTGTCCACTCAGGTGCAGGGCAAGACACTGATTCTCGTCACGCACCGGGAGACGATTGCCCGTCTGTGTACGGAGGTGGTCACCATCGGCAGTCGGTGAGGAAGGCGCTCACCCGGCGCGTGTATTCCTCGCGGTTGTCGTGATAGGACATGGCGTGTGCGGCACGCGGCACGACCCACAACTCTTTGGGGGCGGGCTTGGCTTCATAGACCTTGTAAACCATCCACGTGGGGACATAGTCGTCGGCGTCGCCGTGGATGAAGAGCATGGGCAGCCGGCACTGACGCACCTGACGGAGCGCACTCGCCTCGTCGAAGTCCCAGCCGAAGCGCCACTCACACAGCAGGCTTGCCACGTCGAGCAGGGGGAAGGCGGGCAGGTAGAACTGCTCCTTCAGCTCCTTGGCGAACTGGTCGCGGACGCTCGTGTAGCCGCAGTCCTCCACGAATGCCTTCACATAGGGTTGTTGCGGCTCGCCCGAGACCATCATCGTGGTGGCGGCGCCCATCGAGATGCCGTGCACCACCATCGAGGTGTTCCCGCCGAAGGTTTGATTGGCTACATCCATCCAGCGCAGCACGTCGAGCCGGTCCTTCCATCCCATCTGGATGTGGGTCCCCTCGCTGTGCCCGGCATAGCGCAGGTCGGGCAGGAGGATGTTGCAGCGCAAGTCGTGGTGATAGAGGTAGCCTATCATCAGCATGCGGATGGCATTGTCCGTGTAGCCGTGCACGATGACTGCCGTCCGTCGTGTCGTGTCGGGAGCGGCGGCATAGAGTGCGTGCAGGCGTGCTCCGTCGGGAGCGGTGATAAACGTGTCGCGCAGGGCGGAGACCTGTTGCAGGCTGTCCACCCATTGCCCCACGTACGGGTATTCGCGGTAGAGGTAGTCCCACGAACCTTTCAGGTCCGAAGCGCGGAAGTCCTTCGCGCCGTCGTCCGGCTGGAGGGCGTAGCTCGTCAGGTAGAGACCCCCGCCCGCTAATACGACAAAGAGCAGTGCGACAATGCCTGCCACACTGCTCACGATGCGTTTGCTGCGTCTGTTCATGATGCGCGGGAGTTATTGGTTCCAGATGTCCCACGCGGCGAAGGCCTGCAGGAGGAGCATCTCCAGTCCGTTCTTGGTGGTCGCACCCATCGCCATGCCCTTGCGCATGAAAAGGGTGATGTCCGGATTGTAGATGACGTCGTAGAGCAGGTGTTGCGGGGTCAACAGCTGGTAGGGGATGTCCGGGCACTGTTCGCTGTGCGGATACATGCCTACGGGAGTCGCGTTGACGATGACCTGGTACTCCTGCATGACCTCGGGAGTCAGCTCGTCATACGTGAAGGCGTTCGGATACGGACGGCGCGAGACGAGGGTGCTCTCCACGCCCAGCTTCTTCAGTCCGTAGGTGATGGCTTTGGCTGCCCCGCCGGTGCCGAGGACCAGTGCCTGCTTGTGGTGCGGCTCCAGCAGCGGCTCGATGGACTGGGTGAAGCCGATGACGTCGGAGTTATAGCCGACGAGCTTGTACTTGTAGCCTTTCTGCGGGATGACCTTGACCACATTGACCGCGCCGATGGCGAGGGCATCCTTGTCCAGTTCATCGAGGAACGGGATGATTTGTTCCTTGTAGGGAATGGTGACGTTCAGTCCCTTCAGCTCGGGATTCTCTGCCAGGATTTGAGGAAGGTCGGTGATGACGGGTATCTCGAAGTTGAGATACTGCGCGTCGATGCCTTCGTTCTCGAATTTTTCGTTGAAATAACCACGGGAAAAGGAGTGCCCCAGGGGGTAACCTATCAATCCGTATTTATCCATAACTCGTGTGTAGGTTAAAATCAGTTAGTCTTATTTGGTAGCCATATAGAGCGTGCAGACACCCATCGTGAGCCGGCGGAAGGTCACCGTGCCGAAGCCTGCCTTGCCGATGATGTCCTGCATGATTTCGCCTTGCGGGAATGCCTTGATGGTTTCGGGCAGGTAGGTGTAGGCATTGTGGTCCTTGGAGATGAGCCGTCCGAGGGAGGGCAGTACGCACTTTGAGTAGATGCCGAAGAGCTGTTTCATGGGCGAGCTTATCGGGGTGGACAGTTCGAGAATGACCAGGTGGCCGCCGGTGGCGAGCACGCGGTGAATCTCGTTGAGCGAAGCATCGAGGTTGGCGAAGTTGCGTACTCCGAAGGCGATGAGGACAGCGTCGAAGCTTTCGTCAGGGAAGGGGAGGTTCAGGCTGTCTGCCTGCTGGAACCGGATGTGGTCCGAGAGACCGGCTTTCTCCACTTTCTGTCGTGCTACCTGCATCATGCCCTCCGAGATATCCACGCCGATGAGTTCGCGTGGTGCCAGTTCCTTGCCTGCCAGGATGGCGAAGTCGCCCGTTCCGGTGGCAATGTCGAGGATGCGCTCCGGGTGGAAAGGCTTCAACCACTCGATGGCGGTGCGTCGCCAGTGGCGGTCGATGCCCAGGGATAACAGGTGATTCAAGGGGTCGTAGGCGGGGGCGATGTTGTCGAACATCTGTTCCACCTGTTCCTTCTTGCTTTCTTCGGTGTTATACGGCGTAATCTGTTCTTGCGCGTATCCCATGTTGTGTTTGTTTTTTAGGTTGTGAGTTTGTAAGTGTTTGAAGTGACGAGTTGACGAGTCGACAAGGGGGACCGGGAGATTGTCCGGTGGTCCTGTCCTCGTCAGCTCGTCAACTGGTATGTATGTCAATGGGAGTTGCCTGTCAACTCGTCAACTGCTCGCTTATCTGTTCTTCAGGAATTCAGTCACGTTCTTCTCGATGCGTGCGGCAAGGTCTGCCGACTCCACCTTCTCGAATTTCTCGCCGACGATGTGTTCGTACAGCTCGATGTAGCGCTCGGACACGCTGTTGACATATTCGTCGGTCATCTCAGGCACCTGCTGGCCTGCCTTGCCCATGAAGTCGTGCTCGATGAGCCACTGGCGGACGAACTCCTTGGAGAGTTGCTTCTGCGGTTCGCCCTTCTCGAACTTCTCCTGGTAGCCGTCGGCATAGAAGTAGCGGGAAGAGTCGGGCGTATGGATTTCGTCGATGAGGTACACCTTGCCGTCCTTCTTGCCGAACTCATACTTCGTGTCGACCAGGATGAGGCCCTTCTCGGCTGCCATCCGGCTGCCTCTCTCGAAGAGGGCGTAGGTGTATTTCTCCATCAGTTCATAGTCCTCCTTGCTCACCAGACCCTGAGCGATGATTTCCTCTTTCGAGATGTTCTCGTCGTGTCCGGCTTCAGCCTTGGTCGTCGGGGTGATGATGGGGGTGGGGAACTTCTCGTTTTCCTTCATTCCGTCGGGGAGAGCCACGCCGCAGAGCGAACGGCAGCCAGCCTTGTACTCTCTCCAGGCACTGCCGGTGAGATAGCCGCGGATAATCATTTCCACGCGGAAGCCTTCACACTTCAGTCCGACGGTCACCATGGGGTCGGGAGTGGCAATCTTCCAGTTGGGGACAATGTCAGCAGTAGCATCCAGGAACTTGGCTGCAATCTGGTTCAACATTTGTCCCTTGAAGGGGATGCCTTTCGGCAGGATGACATCGAAGGCAGAGATGCGGTCGGTGGCAACCATGACCAGCAAGTCGTCGTTGATGTTGTACACATCGCGTACCTTTCCATGATAAACACTCTTTTGACCGGGAAAGTGGAAGTCTGTTTTTACTAATGCTTTCATTTGTCTGTATGGATTAAATGGTTGTATATGCTTGTTCACTTGTCGGCGCGTCCCCTCGTCTCCTTCGCCGCCTCATACTTCTCGTACGCCTCGACGATGCGGGTCACGAGCTTGTGGCGGACGATGTCCTTCCTGTTCATCTCGATGAAGCTGATTTCCTTGATGCCCTTGAGGATGTGCAGGGCATGAATCAAGCCCGAGGTCTGCGACGGCGGCAGGTCTATCTGTGTCATGTCGCCCGTGACAATCATCTTGGTGTTCATGCCCATGCGGGTGAGGAACATCTTGATTTGCTGGGAGGTGGTGTTCTGCGCTTCGTCGAGGATGACGACGGCGTCGTTCAGCGTACGTCCGCGCATGAAGGCGAGGGGAGCAATCTGGATGACGTTCTGCTCCATCATCTCCTGAAGCTTGGCAGCCGGAATCATGTCCTGCAGGGCGTCGTAGAGCGGTTGCAGGTAGGGGTCGATTTTCTCCTTCATGTCTCCCGGGAGGAAGCCCAGCTTCTCACCGGCTTCCACTGCCGGACGGCTCAGGATGATTTTCCGTATCTGCTTGTTCTTGAAGGCGCGCACGGCAAGGGCGATGGCGGTGTACGTCTTGCCCGACCCGGCAGGTCCCGTGACGAAAATCATGTCGTGCTCGTCGAAGGCCTTCACCAGCTTCTCCTGGTTCTCGCTGCGCGGCGTGATGGGTTTCCCGCCGACGCTGTAGACGATGACGTTCCCCGCCGGCTCCACCGACGGACGTCTGCCCTTCACGATGTCGAGGATAACCTCCTCGGTCAGCGAATTGTACTGCGCGCAGTGCTTCTCCAGTGCCAGCAGGCTCTCTTCGAATGCGCACATCTCCTCTTCATCGCCCATGACCTTGACCACATTGCCGCGTGCGACAATGCGCAGCTTCGGGTACAAAGCCTTTATCATCTGGATGTTCACATTGTTTACGCCGTAGAAGATTACGGGGTCTATGTCTTCAAGAACTATATGCTTCTCTATCATTCGGAGTAGGTTTCTTGGTTTTTAGGTTGGCAACGATTCCGCCGGCTGCCGGTCGGGGGCTCCTGCCGTGTCTGTTGCAGGGAGCGGCGTCTTCGCTTCTGATTGAGCACTTTCGGCCCTTTTTGTCGGCGCAAAGGTAGTGAATCTTCCTTTTTTGGCGGAATAAAGCGCTTGTTATTTTTCCCGTGCTCTCGATTTTCGCCTATCTTTGCACGCAGTTTTTTTTTGACAGAACATCTCTTTCGCAAGCGGAATCCGCCGGATTCCCGTCAACCTCAATAAATGCAACAAAATAACGATTCGAATGAAAAGCAAGCGTAGACTTACCATCAGACTGATGTCGGCCCTTTGCCTCGTGGCAGTGTTGTCGGGCGGATGCAAGCAGGACACGTCCATGATTATGAACAATCCGCACAACGTGCGGGGCGTCATCAGCTACAAACGGAGTTTCCCCGACCTGAACGACACCCACCTGAAAGCCGCCAAGAGTCTGGGCATCCGTCCCGTGGCGTCGCGCGAAGAGGCGCTCGAACGGGTGGGCAAGCTCGAGGAGCTGGCATCGTGCGACGCCTACCATCTCGACTCACTGACGCACTCCATCCCTTTCCTCGTCCCCAAGGCGAACACCCTCTTGCAGTCCATCGGACAGAACTTCCTCGATTCGCTGACGGCAAAGGGACTCAACCCCAATAAAATCATCGTTACCTCCGTCCTCCGCACACAGGGCGACGTCAAGCGGTTGCGCCGCGTCAACGGCAACGCGTCCGCCAACTCCACACACTGCTACGGCACGACCTTCGACGTCAGCTGGAAACGGTTCAAGAAAATCGAGGAGCTCGACGGACGCCCCTATCAGGATGTGAGTGCCGACACGCTGAAGCTGGTCCTCTCGGAAGTGCTGCGCGACCTGCGCGAGAGCGAGCAGTGCTATGTGAAGTATGAACTGAAGCAGGGCTGCTTCCACATCACCGTCCGCTGACCGCCATGCAACGCTATTTCGTTTATCTTGCCTACGATGGCACGTCTTACCACGGCTGGCAGATTCAGCCCAACGGCAACAGCGTGCAGGAGGAACTGATGAAGGCGCTCTCCACCTTGCTCCGCCGTCCGGTCGAGGTGGTGGGAGCGGGACGCACCGACGCCGGGGTGCATGCCTCGCTCATGGTGGCGCACTTCGACGCGACGGAGCCATGCGACCCCGTCTTCCTCGCCGACAAGCTCAATCGGCTGCTTCCGCCCGACATCTCCGTCTACCGGGTGGTGCCTGTCAAGGCGGACGCGCACGCCCGCTTTGATGCCACGTCCCGCACCTATAAGTATTATGTGACGACCACGAAGACGCCTTTCGGACGCGCGTACAAGTGCCGTCTCTTCGGCGCTCCGCTCGACTTCGTCCGGATGAACGAGGCGGCGGACGTGTTGGCAGAGTACACCGACTTCACGAGCTTCAGCAAGCTCCACACCGACGTGAAGACGAACAACTGCCGCATCATGCACGCCCGCTGGGAGCAGGTGAGCGACACCGAATGGGTCTTCACCATCCGTGCCGACCGTTTCCTCCGCAACATGGTGCGTGCCATCGTCGGTACGCTCTTCGAGGTCGGTTGCGGGAAGCTCTCGGTCGAGGGTTTCCGCCGCATCATCGAGCAGAAGGACCGTTGCAAGGCGGGCACGTCGGCTCCCGGCCATGCCCTCTTCCTCGTGGATGTGGAGTATCCGGAGGAAGTGTTTATCTGATTGACAATGGATGATTGGCAGGGACAATAGCCTCGCGGTGTGTGAGGAATTTGATAAGACGTCGAGAACCCTGTTTCCGGCGTCTTTTTTATTTCCCGGACGTCAGATACGTCGTATCCAGCGCCAAAACATTTCGAAAGGCTCAGGATACGCCATTTCCAGCTCCAAAACATTTCGAAAGGTTAAGGATACGCCGTATCCAGCTCTAAAACGTTTCAAAAGGTTAAGGATACGTCGTATCCAGCCCCAAAACGTTTTGAAAGGTTAAGGAAATGCCGTATCCGGGACCAAAAAGTTCTGAGGGGCGCTGGAAATGCCGTATCCAGGACCAAAAAGTTTTGCGGGACGCAGGGAACGGCATATCCAGGACCCAAGGGAACGACGGGGAGGCTTATCGGCGGCACAAGTCCTTGAAGTCGCAGTAGGCGCAGTGCGTGTCGAAGTCCGTCTGGGTGAAGGGGACGGAGGGATGGAAGATTTCCTCCAGCAACTCGCGCAGACGCGCACGGAACTCCTCGTCGTACTCACGGAAGTCGGTCACCTCCTTCTTTTCCTTGTACGGTTCGCCTATGCGGATGACGGGCGAATAGTCTGCCGAGGCTGCCTTGTGGATGTAGAGCAATGCCGGGGCGACGGGCAACGGCTGGCGGTGCGTCATGATGGCGGCGTAGAGGAAGGTCTGCAGGACATAGTTCGGACGGCGCTCGGCGGGGGTGAAGAGCATCTCGATGCTGGATGTCACGGAAGGCTCGCCGCCGGTCTTGTAGTCGACAATGCGCAGCGTGCCGTCCTTGCTGTCGAGGCGGTCGATGATGCCGCCGATGCGGACCGTATGCGTGCCCGTCGGGGTGCTGAGCGTGAAATCCTCGTGGACGGGCAGCTCCATGGCGACCATGCGGAAGGGAGCGTGGTAGAGGTCCTTCTCGAGCAGCTGGCGGAGGTAGCTGACGATGACTTCGGAGTTGAGCAGCTGGACGCCGTTGTACTCGGGCTTGTCCTCGGGACGGACGTGGAAGAAGAGTTCCTTGAAGGCGCTGTCGACGAAGTACTCCAGGCGCACCTTGTCGCGTAGCAGCGGTTCGAGGTCCTCCCGACGCACCGTGTCGCCGTGCGCGGTCAGCTCGCGGTAGACCAGCTCGGCGCTGCGGTGGAAGATGCTGCCGAAGGTGGCGGAGTCAATCTCTGCACTGACTTCCTCCTTGGGACGGAGTCCGGCGATGTAGTGGAAGTAGAACTTCAGGCGGCAGTCGAGGTAGGTGTTGAGGGCGGACGGCGAGATGAAGCCCTTCTCGCCCGTGTGGAAGCGTCGGTAGAGCCGCTCGAGGACTTCGGGAGTCTTGTCGACACGGATGGGCGCGGTGCTCATGGGCATCTGTCCGGCGGTGACGGAGGATTTGCGGATGTCGTGGTTGCTCTCGGTGAGGAGCTGGAGCATGAAGCGCGACATCTCGCCGCGGTTGAGTCCGTCGGACGAGGTGTTGTAGAGCAGGGCGACGTGCTCGGCGCGTTGCATGAGGCGGTAGAAGTAGTAGGCATAGACGGCGTTCTTGTGTTCGAGCAGGGTCATGCCGAAGGCCTTCCGCAGGTTGTAGGGGATGAACGACGAGTCGCTGCTGCCCTTGGGGAGCTTGCCTTCGTTGAGCGAGAGCATCACGACGTTCTTGAAGTCGAGGTTGCGGGTCTCGAGCACGCCCATGACCTGCAGCCCGATGGCGGGTTCGCCGTGGAAGGGGATGGAGGCGGTCGAGAAGACCTTGTTCATGAGGCGGGCGAGGGTGGCGGTCTGCACGCGGAGGGTGCCGCCTTCGATGAGGCGACGGAAGCGGTTCACGGTGGTGTATGCCTGGAAGAGCGACTCGCGGTAGAGCTGGTCGAAGGGGTTCGGGGCGGCTGTCTCCTGACGGTAGAGCGAGGCGGTGCGTTCGAGTGCCGCCTCCAGGTAGGTGCAGAGGGCTGCGTTCCCGCTGACGGGTGTGAAGAGGTGCGTCAGCAGCTCGTCCGTCTGCAGCTCGGAGGGAAGGGGGTAGAAGCGGTTGCGCGCGGTGAGGGAGCGTCCGAGTGGCTCTGCTTCGGGCGAGAGGCTGCGGACGTAGGGGTGCTTCAGTACGGCGATGACGGCGGCGTAGTCATAGCGTCCCGTGTCGGCGTGATAGCCCTCGGTCTGGAGGGTGACGAGGGCGTTGATGAGGCTGTAGACGGGCGTCTGGGCGAGGGGGAAACCCATGGTGATGTTGACGTGCCGCACGGTGTCGGAGGGCAGGGAGTGGAAGACGGGCTGGAGGAGTGCCTCGTTGCAGAGGACGACGGCGGTCTCGGACTCCTTCTTGCCCAGGTGGGCGCGCAGCCAGTCGGGGAGGAAGCGTGCCTGCGCGTTCTCCGTCGAGGCGGCGACGTACTCGATTTCCTTGTGCCAGGCGAAGGCGTGGAAGTGGGATTCGGGCAGCTCGGAGGGGAAGTCGCGGAGGTTGCGTCGGATGAACTCGCCCGCCTCGTGGTTGGGGGTGTCGAGGTAGCTGACGTCGTAGTCCCAGTAGAAGAGCGCCTTCCCGGCAGCCTGGAGTTTCTCGAAGAGGAGGTGCTCCACGCGGTTGAGGACGTTGAAACCGACGAAGACGTAGTGCTCGTAGGGCAGGGTGGAGGCATCGAGCGCTTCGCAGGCTTCGCGGTAGAGCATGCCCTCGTAGGCGATGTTCTGTGCGGCGAGGTCGTCGCGGAAGCGGTGGTAGATGTCGCCCAGGACGTTCCACAGGGCGATAAAGCGTTGTTTGAGCTCGGTAGTCTTGCTGACGGAGAAGTTGCGGAAGAACTGACGGATGGCGTCCGCCTGCTCGTCGTTGAGGAAGTCGAGTGTGTCGTATGCCTTGAGGTCCTGGAGGTTGGCGAAGAGCCGGTCGGCGTCGACGCGGTTCTTGTCGATGTCATCGAAGTCGCTGATGAGCAGCTCGCCCCAGAAGTAGAACTCGTCGAGCGTCTCGTGGCTCCGGGTGGCATCGCGGAAGACCTCGTAGAGGCGGCACACGAGTTCGATGGGGTCGCCCACGCGGCGGTCGGTCAGTGAGCGGAAGAGTTCGCTGATGGTCAGGTAGGCGGGGGACCAGACGGGTTGCCCGGCGCGCGTGGCGAGGTATTCGTTGAAGAAGAGGCCCGCACGTTTGTTGGGGAACACGACGGCGGTATGTGTGAAGTCGCCTTGGAGCTTGTCATGGAGGTCTTCGGCGACGAGTTTCAGGAATGGGTTCATGGGTGGCTTGTTTACGGTTTATTCCACAGTGATGAGTTCGTTCTTATAGATGTACCAGAGGTATCCGCGGACGTCGGTGTATCCCATCCGTCGGAGGAGCTGCATGTAGCCGCGCACCTGTTCGTGGTAGGTGGGGCTTTGCTTTCCGAACTTGAAGTCGACGACGACGACCTGTCCGCCGTCAATCATCACGCGGTCGGGGCGCCGGGTCTGCAGTTCGCCGTCCGCCATGTAGACGATGGAGCACTCGTTGAAGAGCTCGCAGCTTCCGTCGAACCACTTCCTTGCCTCGGGGCGTGCGAGGGCACGTTGGATGAGCGAGCGTGCGTGTCCGACGTCGCCGGCGGAGTCGAAGAGTCCTTCGCTCTCCATCTGTGCGAGGGTCGGCTCCACGTCGTCGCGTGTCCGGATGGTGGCGAAGACGTAGTGCAGCAGCCTTCCCTGGCGGATGTACCGCTGGCTGTCGTCCTCGTCCTCTTCTCCGCGGATGAAGTCTGCCGAGCGGTTTGACTGGCGGAAGTCGATGCGGTTGTCGAAGGATGCCATCTTGACGAGCCGTGTGCCGGGTTGCGCGGTGAGTCGGTTGTTGCCTGCCTGCCGTTCTTCCTTTTCAACCGACGGACAGAGGGTGCCGGTCTCGAATTCCCCCATTCCCTCGAATGCCGGGTCGATGCGGCAGAGGCTGTGGTAGAGCAGGGTGGAGATGGAGTTGCTCTGCCCGTCCTTTGCCCAGACGAAGAGGTTCTTCCCGGCGCGTGTGAAGGCGACGTAGAGCAGATTCAGGTTGTCGACCCACAGCTGGACCCGTTCGTGGCGGTAGTCCTGCTCGTAGGTGGAGTTTGCCATGTTCGCTCCGTAGTTCACGGGGACGAGGTCCAGCTCGTTGTAGGGGCTGTCCTGCGGCGTGCACCAGATCATCTGCGTGCGTATCTCGTTTTCCAGGCTCCAGTCGCAGAAGGGGATGAGGACGGTGTGGAACTCCAGTCCCTTTGACTTGTGGATGGAGTAGATGCGTATGCCCTCCAGTTCGCCGGACGGGATGGTCTTGGCGCAGAGCTTGTCGTCCCACCAGGCGAGGAAGGAGTCGAGGTCGGAGGAGTTCTCCTGCAGGTATTCGATGACAGCATCGAAGAAGGCGAAGAGGTAGGCGTCCTGGTCCTCGCGTTCCGCCATGCCGAAGAGAGTGAAGAGGTGTTCGAGCAGTTCGTAGAGCGGCATGAGGCGCAACTCCTCCCGTCGGGTGATGAAGTCCTGCGGGACGTAGTGTTCCGCCCCCTGCAGCAGGAGGGTGTTCCAGTCGGTGTCGCTGCCGACAATCTCCCGCTGGTACATGGCTGCGAGGCGGGCGAGGGCGATGGTGTCGGTCTCGTCGGCGAGCCAGCGCAGGCAGTCGATGAGTGCGCAGACGCACGACGAGGCGTCGAGGCGGAAGGCTTCGTCGGACACGATGCGGTAGGGGAGGTTGGCGCTGAAGTAGTCGGCAATCACGGGGATGTTCTTGTTCTTGCGCACGAGGATGGTGATGTCTTCCAGCCGCACGCCTTCACTCACGAGCTTTTCCACCTGTTCGGCAAGGCACTCCAGGGTCATCTCGACGTAGTCTTCGTTGTCTTCGGGGATGAGGAAGTCCACGTGGACGTAGCCTTTCTCCTCCTTGCGCGGCGAGTCCTGGCAGACGTCGCTGTAGGCCTGTTGCAGCTCGGTGCAGTCCGTGCCGTAGGTGTCGCGGTAGATTTCGTTGAGCCAGGCGCTCCCGGCGGTGAAGATGTCGTTGTTGAAGCGGATGATGTTGCTCTCGCTGCGTCGGTTGGTGGTCAGCTTCATCTCGCGGATGGGGTAGATGCCCTCCATCTTGCCGCGCAGGTTGTTGAGGATGCTCCAGTCGCCGTTGCGCCAGCGGTAGATGGACTGTTTCACGTCGCCGACGATGAGGCTTCCGGCTCCCTGCGACAGTCCTTCGAGGAGCAGCATCTTGAAGTTGTTCCACTGCATGCGCGAGGTGTCCTGGAACTCGTCGATCATGACATGGCGCAGCGTGGTGCCAATCTTTTCGAAGACGAACGAGGAGTCTCCCTCCTGCATCAGCCGGCGGAGCAGCGCATTGGTGTCGGAGAGGAGGAAGCGGTTCTCCCGTCGGTTGAGTGCGCGGACTTCCTCGTCGATGTTGGCGAGCAGACGCAGCTGGTTGAGGTAACGCAGGGACAGTTCGCAGGAGTTGAGGGTCCGTCCCTGTTCGGGGCGTTGTTTTTCCGCCTCGACGAGCAGGGGTTGCAGTTGTGCCGACGCCAGGGCGATGATTTCCGAACGTCGGGGGGATGTCTTCGCCGCCCAGTTGTCGGCGGAGTCGAGACACTTCTCCACGGTGCTGTTGCGGATGTCGTCGCCCCACTTTCCGTCGCGCAGCTTCTTGAAGTAGGAGGCGATGCTGCGGCTCTTCCCGGCAAGGTCGTCGGGGCGCAGTCCTTCCGCCTCGAGAATGCCGAAGAACTGGTCGGCGATGCTGTGCATCACGTCCGTCGCCTCGTCGCGCAGTGCCTCGAGCAGCTTGCGGTAGGCGGGGATGGTCTGCGGGTCCGCCAGCTTGGCGCGCAGTCCGTCGCCCTTCTCGATGTAGGTCTCGTCGAAGATGTTCAGGCCGAAGCTTTTGATTTCGCCCGACACGTTCCAGCGTTTGTCCGAGGCGATGCGTTCGCGGATGAACTCCAGGAGCCATCCCAGCACGGGCGAGCGTCGGTCGAGCTTCTCGATGAGGATATCGACAGCGTCCGAGAGCACCTCGGCGTTGTTGAGCGCGATGTTCATGTTGGCACCCAGTTCCAGCTCGCGCGCCAGGTTGCGCATCACCGACTGGAAGAACGAGTCGATGGTTTCCACGCGGAAGCGGCTGTAGTCATGAATCAGCAGGGAGAGGGCACGTCGTGCCTTGTCGCGCACCTCCTCAGGGGACAGTCCCAGTCCGTTGCTGACCACGTTCAGGTAGGCATCCGATGCCGCATCCCCGATGGCGATGCCGAAGAGCTGTCCCAGGATGCGTTCCTTCATTTCCGTGGTCGCCTTGTTGGTAAAGGTCACCGCGAGGATGTTGCGGTAGGCGGTGGGGTTGGCAATGAGGAGCTTGATGTATTCCACGGCGAGCGTGAACGTCTTTCCCGAGCCCGCCGAAGCCTTGTAGACGAAGAGTTCAGAAGCGTTGTCCATCATGATGGTAGGGTTAAAGTCGGTTTTCAGAGTTCCTTGAGCAGCACGTTGCCCAACTTCTTGTAGTATTCGTCGCGGGCACGTTCGAGCGTCTCCCACGCGGTGCTGTACTTGTTGTCCTTGTCAATCTTGAAGCTTTCGCTGCCTGCCATGTCGAGCCGGGTGAGGAGGGTGGCGACGTTGAGGTTGTCGGTGTCCTCAGCCGGGAGGTAGAAGGGTTGCGAGCCCTTGCCGTCGGCGTCCGGGTTGCACTCGTAGATGAGCCGCAGGTCCACCAGCTCGTAGATGATTTGCCGCGTCATGCGGATGGGGATGTTGTGCCGGTGTGCCAGGCTGAGCACGGTGTAGGGCCGCTCTCCCCGTGCGAAGCGTTTGCAGATGAAGGAGAGGATGAGCATGCAGAGGAAGTCGTGGTAGCGACGGCTGATGTTGCGCGTCTCGTTGGCGAAGTTATAGTTCTCGAAGTTCTGGTTGCAGTAGCTCAGTTCGGCACCGAAGAGACAGATGCTCCAGGAAATCTGTGTCCAGAGGAGGAAGAGCGGGATGGCGGCGAAGCTACCGTAGATGGCGTTGTAGTTGGACACCCATATCTGGCTGTTGATGTAGAAGAACTGCAACACCTGGAAGGCGGCTCCGGCAATGAATCCCGGCACGATGGCATAGCGGAAGCGTACCCGCGTGTTGGGCATGAAGATGTAAAGCCCCGTAAAGATGAAGCCCGTAAATATATAAGGTATACAGCCGACGATGAACTTGGCGAACGACGAGAGGATGAGGTAGCTGTCGAGGCTCTTGAGCGCGGTGGTCATGAAGATGGACAGACCGCCCGAGACGACCAGCACGATGGGCAGGAGCAGGAGGATGGAGAAGTAGTCGGTAATCTTGCGGAAGGGGCTGCGCTGCTTCTTCACCTGCCATATCTGGTTGAAGGTACGCTCGATGTTCCCCGTCAGTGTGAGGACCGCCCAAAGCAGGACGAGCAGGCCCACCCCGATGAAGATGCCGCTCTGCGCATGGGCGAGGTAGGAGTCTGTCAGGCTGATGATGACGTCGACGGTCATCGATTGCCCCTCCAGTCCGCGACGGACCTGTTCCTCCATCATGTCGGAGAATCCCAGTCCGCGTGCCACGGCAAAGAGGATGGCAAGAATCGGCACGATGGAGAGCAGGGTGTTGTAGGTCAGCGCCGATGCCTTGTTGACGATGCGGTCGTCATTGAACCGCTGGATGGAGAGGAGTATGACCTTGAGGATGTTGTAGAAGATGTATTTGACACGGCTCACTTCGTTTTCAGTCACTCGCCAGATTTCCTCGGTGAGGAATCGTTTCATCAGGCGTATTCGGGTCTTGAGGCGTAGCATGTTGTTTTCTTGATTTTGAGGTTTCAGAGGATTGTGTGTTCCAGTATGAGGGGAAAAAGAAAAAGAGGCAGAAGACCTGTAAGCCGGGTTCTGTACCTTTGTCAGGCGTCTGTCATTTATCTACGCCCGTCGTCACCGCCGGGCTCTAGCAATCCACCCTCCGACTGGAGCGAGCAACTCTCTTAACGCCGGTATACATGATCTTACAACTCCCAAGATGCACAGCCCGCATGTCACCATACGGCTGGTGAGCTCTTACCTCACCTTCTCACCCTTACCCCTTGTGAAGAGGCGGTTCTTTTCTTCTGCATTGTCTCCACCCTCACGGACAGCTTTCTGTTAGGAAGTGGGATGCTCTGCGTTGCCCGGACTTTCCTCCTCCGGCATAGCCGGCGGCGACAGACCGGTCTTCTGTCTCTTTTTCTGGCTGCAAAGGTATGAAAAATAGCTTTCAGAAGGGCAAAAAAGCTTGAATTTTCTCCTAGGAAGGTGTGTGTCAGGATGCTATAACGAATGCAAATTTGGCAGTTGGCAGACTTAAGCGCTGTTAAGGAGAAAACGGCTCTGTTAAAAGATGGGAAAAGATTGTGACAGGAAGAATAAGCGAATGTTTTTTGTCTTTACTTTAACAGCGTAGATGTTAAACACTAGTAGAAAATTAACAATTTAAATATCATTGGTTATGAAAACAACAACTAAAATGGTTTTAGGCGCTGCGGCTGTGATGCTGTTCAGCTCCACTGTAGCCGGAGTGACGACTTATTCGATGATGAAAGGTGAGAAGGAAAACTCCGGTTCATTCACAGAGATGTTTTCACCGAATCCGAATGTAAAACTGGCTTCCATGAGCGCCACGGAGGCACAGCCTGTCGACCTGACGCAGGCAGCCGAACTGTCGCTCCATGCCGTGGTTCATATCAAGTCGACTCAGAACGGTCGCGACCAGATAGTCCGTACGCCGGGCGACATCTTCGATTACTTCTTCGGTGACGGTTACGGGCGTGCACAGCGTGTGCGTACGCAACCCCGTGTGGGAATCGGTTCGGGCGTCATCATCAGCAAGGACGGTTACATCGTGACCAACAACCACGTGATTGACAAAGCCGATGAAATCAGTGTCACGCTGAACGACAACCGCGAGTTCAAGGGACGTCTCATCGGAACCGATCCGAGCACGGACCTGGCACTTATCAAAATCGAGGCGGATGACCTCCCGACCATTCCCGTCGGCGACTCTGACGCCCTGAAGGTCGGCGAATGGGTGCTCGCCGTGGGTAACCCGTTCAACCTGACTTCGACGGTGACTGCCGGTATCGTGAGTGCCAAGGCACGTACGTTGGGTGTCTATAACGGCGGTATCGAATCGTTCATCCAGACCGATGCAGCCATCAACGAAGGCAACAGTGGCGGTGCCCTGGTGAACGCACGCGGTGAGCTGGTGGGCATCAACTCCGTGCTGACCTCTCCGACAGGTTCGTATACAGGCTATGGTTTTGCCATCCCGACCTCCATCATGGTGAAGGTTGTCTCTGACCTGAAGCAATATGGAACCGTACAACGCGCAGTCCTGGGCATCATGGGACATGACATCGACGACCGTGTAAAGGACAAGGACCTTGGAACCGTCGAGGGCGTTTACGTGCCGACATTACGGAAGCCAGTGCGGCTGCCAATGCCGATATCCGCAAGGATGACGTGATCACTGCCATTGACGGAAAGAAAGTGAAGAACATGGCTGAGCTGCAAGAGGCAATGGCCAAGCACCGTCCGGGTGACAAGGTGAAGGTGACTCTGCTGCGTGCCAAGAAAGAGATGACCGTGAGCGTCGTTTTGCGCAACACGCAAGGTAACACGAAAGTGGTGAAGAATGCCGGAATGGATATCCTGGGTGCTGCCTTCCGCGAATTGCCTGACGAGATGAAGCAGCAGCTTCGCCTGAGCTACGGTCTGGAAGTGACCGGTGTATCGAAGGGCAAGATGGCAGACGCCGGCATCCGCAAGGGCTTCATCATCCTGCGTGCCAACGGCGAGACACTCCGTACGGTTGATGATCTGGAGAATGTCCTGCGTGAGGCAAGCCAGTCCCCCGACCAGGTATTGTTCCTGAGCGGTGTCTTCCCCTCGGGTCGTCGTGGCAACTATGCGGTTGACCTGAGCCAGGGAGAATGATGAAAATCCTACTTCCCAGGCAATAAATTCAAGAGTTTAGTTTAGTTTTTAAAGAGGTGCATGCACGGCGGATATCCGGAGAAGGTTGTCCGCCGTGTTACTTTTTTTGTTCGTTACGTGATAATTCGTATTTTTGCACACACTAATCTTAGAAAGAATGGTTATGAAAAGTCTGAAAACGATAAGTATTTTGATGCTTTTGTTGGTCGTGACGTCGGCCTTTACGCTCCGCAAGGACGATTACAAGCCCGTCTATGTGATGGGCGTGTCGCTGTGTTTTGGCGATTCGGTGGTTTACTTCACCGACATCCAGCAGATTGACAGCGTGCGTTTGACCAAGGAAGGCTTCCTTCCCAGCCGCGAAGGATACAGTGAGCAGTTGAAAGCCTACCTGGAAGCAAAGGACGGAAATATCAACCACACGTGTATCACCTATTTCTCTGAGAAGAAAGCGGCGTTGCAAAAGACGGTGACCAAGCTGATGAAACGTTATCGCAACGGTTCGACGGTCATCCAGCAGATTGCTCCTTCCGACTTCAAGTTCGTCCGTCCGGAAGAATGATGCGCGGCGAGCATCCGACGCATGAGAGCGGTTCGCGGACGTCTGTCCGGTCTTCCGTCTCCTGAAGATATGACATGGCATGTGAAAGTGAATGCAACGTTCCTTTCACATGCCATTTCCTTATGGTCGAAGACAGCGTAAGAAAGCAATCGGAAGGCGGCGATTTGTCAGGAAGCGTCCCTGACCATCTTGTAACCCAAAGCGGATAATTGCCATACAGAAAGTTCCGAAACAACGGTTTCAGCTAACTCTTCTTTTCTCAGCTTCCGATAAACTAGCCTTCAAATGTGAACATCTGCAAACGAAAATACGGAAAATATCCCTTTATTTTAGAAAACTATACATTCTGTTCCCGGAAAACAGGCAAAACGTGCCCGCAACAATATTGTTTCGCGAGCCAAACAATATAGTTTGCCGCGTCAAACACATTAGTTTCCCCCTCCAAACACTATTGTTTCGTCCTCGGAAGTCAAATCTTTGGAAAATGGAGGTAAAGAATAGTGAGTTTCGCTTTCCAGGAGGAGTGTTGTGTCAACAAATCGGAAGGTAACACGATGTGCGGAGTCTTGCGTGCCGGATGCAACCAGTGGAGCATCCATAGCCTCCCGCCTTCCCGAAAGAAAGCGCCAGACGCATTTCGCCGACAAAGTGTATTTCGCGAATCGCCTGAGAAGCTCCTCGAAATCCACCAACTCCTATTTCGGTGCAAGGAAAGGCACTGTGAAGGGCTTCGTTTGACAGAATGTCAAGGGGGGATCCGATGTAACTCATACCGAAAGAGCATAATCAATCGGAAGTTTGATACGAATGACAGCATATATACCCCTCTTGATCATAGGCTTTTCGCTCCCGATGAATTAAAGCTATCAGTTGCTGCAACTCGAATACGTCTGACTTGATATCCTTAAAATAGCTATACTGTTCATCATATCGTTTGTTGGAACCAGCCTTCAAGCGGGATTCAATGTCGTCCGGAATTAGATAGGAAGACCGTTCCTTACCTAGATATTGTTGGAATTCAACGAGAAATATATTTATTCCAGCCAAATCAAAGTCGCCGAAGTGAAGATAATGATTGGGAATGGAGCATAGCCATCTTCTAAGATCTGTGGATTGTGGATATCTGGATACAAAGAGTATTCTGTTGGAAAAGTCATGTGCTGTGAGATACTCTTCAAAGAAAGCTCTTTGCTTACGAATCATCCTGAAGTTCTCCATATTCTCAACACCAATTACTACCACGTCTTCCGGAATTGTAAGCTTTTCCCAGTCTGAGACAAAGAGAAAGCTTCCTTCCTGCGGATTGACCATAAAAGGCTTTCCGTCAAGAAAACATTCAACCGGTTCATAGCTGTTTACCGGGAATCCGGGGCAGGAGCGAATCGTAACCAGTTTGGAGTTCCCTGTCCCCATTGCCATTGACGCACGGGAATCAGTAAGATTTACTTCAAGAATCCGATAACTTTCATCCTTATCCATAAGAAATCTTTTAAGGGCTTCCGTGTCGCGAGCACGATAGGATTTCCTGGAACCATGCGAACTTACCCATAGCATACCTTCTGCCAACAGTTCGTCAAGTAACTTACGGCTTAGCTTTGAACCGGCGACTTGTTCACCAGCCAGCAATGCTTGTATCGATGTACTTATAGCCATGGTACGGACTAGTTTATTCGTTTCAACAATTTTTCCACCCTCGTCTTTACCCCATGTTTACTTAACAGATACGTATAGCGGTAATCGTAAGGATTATACGATGTCGGTGAGCTGTTAATGAGATAGATATTGCGTGAATTGGCAAACTGCAGAATGCCTTTTATATTGTTGGGGTGCAAGCGTCCTATCTCATCCATCATGCAGTGTACAATGAAATCGCCACTTTTTTTGGCTGCCTTTTTCTTAAAAACATTGATGAGCATGATATTGACCATCGCTTTCACCAGAATATCTGTACCATCCGATCCTACATTGTTAATACGTTCAACCCAACCGGTGTCATTGTCGTTCTCTTTCACACGGAACTGTAAACGGAAAGCGTCCCCTAGAGACACTGTCGGACGATTGGGCTCGTTTTGCAACTGGTGAGACAAACTCTTCAGATAATCCACAACCTTACGGTTCACGTCATCCCGGTTATTACTTGAGAAAAGATTCAATTCGCCGATTGAAAGGGCATTCTCTGCCGCATAATCGTGGATGGATATGAGCAGTTGCATAAGCTTGTCTGATGACTCATTTGCTCTGAGTTCAATACTCTTGATTACACCTGCAAAGTTCTTTTCTATAAAATCACGGTTTATGGCTTGTATCACTTCGTCTACATCCGATCTGCGCTTCATCAGTGAGCCGATTTCTGTTGAAATACGTCCCAGGATATCCTTATAATGTTCGCTGGTGCGCCTGCGGAACTCCTCGATTTTATTGTTGTCCATGAACTCCTGCAAATCCACGGCAATCTGCAGATAGTCATTGTCTGTTACAGGCATTGTATTGAAATGAAAAGCATTTTGAGGCTTGAAGTTACGATTGAAACTGACAACGATGTATTTAAGCTTGTCTATCGATTCACGCTTCTGATTGACCGTGCCTCTAAGTTGACTCAACAGTTGCTGACAATCCTGCTCGGTACTCTTCGTTTTGTCATCAGAGAGGAAAGTATCAGGTACCAGATGTTCATTCTCTACCACCTGATGATAAAGTTCCAGGCCTTCCCTTCGATGCGTGAGTTCCTTAAGAATCCGCTTCAGCCGTTCGTCCATTTCTTTGCATTTTTTCTCGATACGCGTCCGCTTGTCTTCATAACGCTGACGTATCATTGTGAGTCGCTGTTCAATGGTCTTGATGTCCTTTTTGATTTCCGGTTCCTTGGCAAAGAGATTTTGCTCAGTGTCGCGGTATCTGATGACAATTGCACGTTCATTTTCAATACTCTTTAATAGTTCCTTCAATTCATCCAAAGCCCTACGATATTGTTCAAGCAGTTTCGTGTCAACACCTTTGCCTGCAAGTTCAGCTACCAGCTGTTCATCAAGCTGCTTCTTCTGCACAGCGAACTCATGATTACGTACGGTTGCCTCAATCTCTTGTCTTTCTTTGAAAAGGCGCAATTCCTCTTCGAGAACCTTCACAGCCTTATTAAATGATAAATCAAGATCCTTAAGGTCCTTTTTATTCTTTATTTCATTCTTATTACGAGTATCCTTTTCTGAATTCACTTTCAGTACTGCTTCATTAAAAGCACGTTCGCGGATTTCTTTTTCCTGGTTAATTTGCTCCTGCTCTTCCATCTCCAGCTTGTGTCTGTGGGTTTGCAGATTCTGTCGCTTTACAGGAATCTGTCCTTCTTCCACCTTCAACGATGTCATTTTCTGACGAAGTGGATTCACTTGTGCAGCATATTTCTTACTAAGTTTAGAAATCTCTCCCTCAAGAGTAACAGGCATTTGTGTGAGCTGACGGTTGATTTGTTGAACTAGCTCTTCCAAGTTATTCTTCTCCGATCTATATTCGTCAGGAGTACGATGGACGGAAGCAATATTATCCAGGTTTAACTTTACGCCAAACATACCATCAGTCCCAGTGTCCAACTGAGGTTCAAGCCCTTGAGCATACAGAATCCTTTCTTCGTCAACGACTTTGCCTATTGTGTTTTCCCAACCTTCGGCATTCTCACAAAGCCACTTGTAAAGAGAGCCGTTCAAATGAGCCAATAAGTCATTGATTTTCGTGATTTGTTCACGCGTTTGTGTCCGGTCAGTCTCAAGACGTTCCTGCTCACGCTGGAACTCCTGTTTTATTTCCGTTTCTTTCATTTCATACTCGGCAGTAATCCGATCAATCTGACTTCGTACAGCTACTTGTTGTATGGCGTTCTCCTTCTCCATAAAATCCAATTGCTGCAATTCATCATCAACCTGTTTTATTTCAATAGCCTTCGGATGCCACTGACGAAGTTCCTTCAGTGCGTTATCAGCCTTACTCTGTTCAGCCAACAACATTTGCAGACGCTCGTCCGAGTCATGTCTCCAGCTGTTGAAAGCTTCCATAATCTGATTCCTGCTTTTTGTACGTTCTTCCTCTACCTTCTTGCGCCTTATCTGAAGTTCGTCCTGTTTCTGATAATACGCTTCTTTCTGGATGTTCTCGAATGCCTGACGTGCATTTTCCAGTTTACCCCTTGCAATGTTGTACTTTTCTTCTATCGATGCATGGGTTTTCAATAAATCATCCAATAGTGTTTGTTTCTCCGTCATTTCCTGCTTGACAGCTGTCTCCCGGTCGGCACGAGCGAGTATAGCCTCAATACCCATGGATTCGAAATCCTTTCTTGCCTGCGCTATTTCCTTTAGTTTACTTTTCTTTGCACCAAGGTCCTGATTCAGCGAGTCTTTTTCTTTTTCATATTCTGCGGTAAGTTCTTTCCCACGGTTATGCTCTTTCTCCAGGTCCGCTCCAATATCTGCTGCTTGGGCTTCCAAAAGAGGTATATGCTCTTCATTATAAGCTACAGCATAATTGAGCATACGCCATACGTCCAGCAATTGCTGGTCAAGTGCTATGATTGTACGTCCCTGTTCGGCTATTTTCAATGCCTGCTGACGCACCGGATAACTGCCATCACGTGATTGGCGGAACCAACAGTCTATCTCGTCATACTCACGCTCAAAGTCCGTAACAAGGCGTCTGTAGGTCTGCAAATCAATGGGTAAATCTTCATCTGTCATCGATTGTATGATGGTATTCTTGACAAAGTCCGCATCGAGCTTTGTATTCAGGAAAACATTTTGAATACTGCGTGGGATATTCTGATAATGTGAACTCTGCACCAGTGCATAACGTGTATATTTATAGTCATGAGTGTTACCGAAGATTATATCCTTGAACATCACACCGGATTCTATTCTAGCAGACACAGCCACATCCTTGTCTATACGTTCACGAATCTTCACCCAGTCACTCAATACCTGCTTGCCGTTGTCAATCAACCATTCACGTTGATAAGGAGCATCAATGAACCTCCACGAAGCACGCCCCTGATACCTGCTGACAAGTATCGTATAGGCCCCATTATCACGCATCACCTCATAAAGTATATAAGAGTTCGATTGATGAAAATAGAAATCATCAAACGATTTCTGTCCCTGCTGGATGCCCAAATGATGTTTATCCGCATTGTAGAAAAACAGCAGTGCTCTCAATACCGTACTTTTACCGACACCCTGAGTTCCCGTGAAATGCACATTCCCATCTACGGAAATCTCTGCATACGGAATATTGGCACTATTGATAAAGATTATCTTATTCAGGTATTTCATCTTCGTTTGCTATTTGAATTATATCCACTAATTCCTCGGCATAACGGAAGGCCGAAGTAATCTTATAGGTTTCATCAAGTTCACTGATACATTCAGCAAAGCCCATATTCTGCATTTCCTGGAGCAGTTTGTTCACTATCTCAACATTTGAGCCCATACCGTATTTCCTGAACAGGTGCTGTGCTTTTTCCTTCAGTTCGATATCCAGGCTGATCTGTTCTATCAAATGGCTTTTACGGAATTGATATCCTGCAGCAAATGACTGATTATAGCATTTCAGAAAATCCAGATAGTCAAGCCATTTTGAGAAGCTGTCCAATTTCTGCTCTATCGTCTGTTTACTCTCTCCCATTCTTGAGAAATAGAAGTAACCATTACCAGATTCCAGTTGCAGACCGATTTCCTTGAAGTATTCCGTATAATCCTCCAGATTTTCCTCAATATCCTCATATAGATGGCGGACAGAGGAGTCTGCACTGTCTACCGAAAGGAACTCCCCTCGGCTTAACCGCTCGTATATTCTTTGAGTATTATTTCGCATAAATTACAGGATATTCAATGTTTTGGTAAATTGCATATTCGCCTGTTATCCTGCATTCATCAGGGTGCAAGATAACCAACTGGCAGAAGAGGGTAGCATGCTCTTCTATATTACGTTTTACTTTGTAGTCATATCTCAGAATGAATTCAAACAGATTATAGCTTGATGCTAAAAACGCATTCCAGACTTCGGCAGAATCCACCTCCTTCAACTGGTGGACATGTTCTTGCAGGTCGTCTTCCGTCAAGGGAGCAGCTTCCGTTCTTGCCATCTTCTGTATTCCATTCCGTTCGGCAATTCGTTTCAGCAACTTTACTACCTGTTCATTTTCCCTCAGCATTTCCAGAGACAGACGAATCTTATTGTATTGTCGGGATTCCATCCAAAGAGGATTTCTTTCTTCCAATACATTGAGGATATTCGTATCAGTCTTGATGAGCAACTGATCTTGCAGATACTTCAGCTTTCGTATCTTTTTGTAAAGTCTGTTCTGCTGGTCTATCTGATTGATGTAGGAAATAATCTGTCTGTCAATCTCCATTAGCGCATGATAAGCTTCAACAAAATCATGCTTCACCTCGCTACACGTCTTGGCCATGTGCGGATCATTTGCCATGATAAAGAAGGCTTGCTCATTATCCATCAGTTTTTCACATTCACGTATCATTGCGCGAATACTATTTCCCTTCTCATCCAGATTCTGCAGCTTCTTCTTTTTAATGATATAATTGGGTTCCTGCTTATAGGCGTTGTCCATATTACGCTTCAAATCCACCACATTCTTCAAGGTTCTGAATCCGGTCTTCTTTAAGAGCTGGCGCACACTATCCTGATATCCGGCTTTACGATTGGAATTAGTCTCTTGCAGAAAATACCCTATATACTCCTTCAAGGTGTTGATACACTCCTGTACGCTCAACACACTGATTTCCTCATTGACATTCAGTACTTCTTCGAAAAAGTTCAGGTAGTCACTCTCTATCTCAACCGTATTGCCAGATTCCATCAATACGCCATAGTCAACCAGTCTCCTCAATCTTGTTTCATTTCCTCCGACAAGTTCTATGGCAAGCCCAACCGGAAACTTCATGAGCTTCCGTTTTTCAAACATCTCGCTTAGTAATCCTTGTTCACGCGAGAGTGTCTTGGTCAATTCTTCTATGCTTCTGAAATGTGTCAGAACATCCATATAGTTAAAACTCTGTGATTGGCACTACATCTATTTTATAACCGTCTTTCTTCATTGTACGTTTCAGGACTCTCATATCATGACATACCTGAACAAGACGTATGATGTTGCTATTCAAATACAATATTACTGTTTTTTTATTCAAACAACAATGTTTGTTGCATAAAATATAAATGATATTTTATAAGAATTGTCATATTAGCAGAAGGGTAGAGAGAAAATTGAGCTGTTTTGAGCTATTAGAATCATTGAATGTCAACGATAAGGCTTTTTATCGGCACAAACGCTCTCCAGACAATTGACAAAAGTCAGAAAGAAAGTGCAAATTGTTTACGCTTAATCGTTTGGCTTCATGGTGTTGTACCGTCTTTTTTCAGTTGTTTTGCAAAATGTCCTCATTCATGCACAAGGCATTGATTGACACTCGAATATATTTGTTACCTTTGCATTGAGCAAGAATACTTAGTCCACTGAGTAAAATGTAGAGGTATGAAGTGAATTTCGTCCTGCGCAAGAAAGGTTCGGTGGTCGCCATTGAGTTGAAAAGCAATGCAGAGAAGTGTACGGAGGGATTGGATAAATTCCGCAAGCTGTTCCATCCGCAATCAGCGTTTATTGTGGAAGAGGGTGGCATCAGTGCGGAGGATTTTCTTTCGATGGATTTGAGGAAGTTGTTTTGAATTTGGAATAATAAAAAGGAATAGCTATGGATACATTAAGTCTCACAAAAGTAAAATCATTGTTCATCCTAACTTTAATACAAAGAGACGATGGACAAAAGAAACAAACTATGGAGACGTCAACAAATGTCGCGTGTGTTTAAGGCTCGCATGATTCTTTATGCAGCTTATGGAACTCCTGTTATCCATGAGGATGGAAGTATGGACAATCATCCACATTGGTTTGAGTTGGCAAAAGAAAAATGGGCAAAAGTTTATCAATCTACGGGAACTCCATGTAGTTGCTGGATATGCAGGGGAGAAGAGTATAACCGTAGAGAGTATAAGAAAGAAACTTTGCGTATTATCCGGGAATCTACTGAAGATTAATGTTAGGGTCACTTCTTTCCGTTGTATGGGGTAGGGAGTGACCTTATTCTATAAGTCTTTCTACCAACGGCACATAATACTCTCGTACCTCTTCTGCCGTAGGTGTATGGGCACCGGGAAAGTGATAAGCATGGGTGTAGTGTTGCAAGAACAACGGTTCGAAGTGAGCCAAATGGTCATTCTTTCCGAAGAGTCCCCAAATACGGTTGGTCATTTCTGGCCGGCAATAGTCCCATTGATGGGCTTGAATATCGGCAAACTCATCTATCAGCGGTTGGTCTATCACGAAATGTTGCTGTCCGTCCGCTCGTGGTGATTTGTACTCATGCGCCCCGATGCGTTCGGAAAGGAAACAGGTCATTTCAAAATGGGGATTTCCCAACAGGGCAGGTATTCCCAAACGCGATGCCACTATCTGCCCCAAGAAAGATCCGTTGCTATTGCCCACCAATACTTTAGGATGCTCATGCTCGCAAAGGTTTGTAATGAATGTGAGAACTTCGCGAGGGTGAAGCGGAAGGTCGGGCGTGAGGACTTCCGCCTTACCTTCGAATGCCTGCTTCAATGCTTGGGCAGGTATGCAACTGCCCGAGGCGAAGAAGCCGTGGAGGAAAAGTATTTTTGTAGTTCTCATTATTCGTTTGCTAAATGTTTCAGTAACATTTACTGTATAACAAAAACAAATTTATATGGCTAAGGTATAAAATTTCTATGGAATATCTCTTAAGCTTCCCTTACATCCACTACCAGCTATTCTGCGATGTGAGGATAGATCGTGAAAGACAGGATAGTGAGCATCAGCAAACCCTATGTGAGACCGATCGTGAAAGGTAAGGAAGTGAAGAGAGTGAAGTTCAGAGCAAAGTGCAACAATATCCTGATTGACGGACTCTCCTTCATCGAGAAGCTGTCGTTCAATGCTTTCAATGAGGGATACAGACTTCGTTTGTAAAGAGAGGTCGTCCGGGGCTCGTGAAGAAAAAGAATGATATCATCCGCAAAGAATTGGCGAGGGTGAGGGCGACAAAGATGGAGGGTTCGTTCGGAATGCAGAAGGAACACTATGGCTTGAAACGAATCAAGGCAAGGGCATCCACACGGCGAATGTAGCCCAGCTTCTTCGGAGGGAAGTCGCCGAAATTGTTCAGACTGCCTGATGTTCTATATGTGGAACGGCTTTATAGGAGTATTGTTTTAATTTAATAGGATTAGATTTCATCCAACCCTATCGACTTGAGGTATTCATAGGTGCCGTTATAAAATTCTGGAAGTCGAGTTGCATCTTCTGGAAATCCGCTGACGGTTTTGTTGGAGTTTCCTACTGGAACGCAGATGACCATGCCGATGCGGGCTCGTGTTAGGAGGACTCGATAGGCATTCAGCATATATTTCATTCGCTCAAGGCTACCTTCGGTTTTGCCGGTTTCTTCGCGCCAGGCTGTTCGACCGTTGAAGTTATAATATCGCCACTGTCCGTTTTCACATCTTAAGTCAGCGTCCCAGAGGACGCATGTATAATCCAGTTCGAGACCCTGAACCTGAATCTCTGTTGCGGCATCTTCGAGGAAATTGGATGAACGGATGTCATTTTTATCCTCCAGAAACCAGTGTACGGCATTCTCATCGCCTTGCTCCAGAATATCGACGGCCAATGGTTTGAACCGTGCGGCTGCCTTGCTAACCAGCACGCCAGAGCGTTGTGAACCGCGGGTGTTCTTGCGTAGCCATGCCCTTGCTTTGGCCATATCTCTTGTCAGAACAATCGGATAGCGCTCTTTTATCGTGTTGTACCAACTGGAAGCATCCGGATTGAAAGAGAGTAAGGAGTGTATAAAGGCTGAGAGATTCTCTGCTCTGAACGAACGCAGACTGACTCCTAGATGCAGCTCTGATGAGAAGGTAACTTTGTCATTGTCAGCCAATAGTTCATTGACCCGACCTTCAGCATATTCCGCCTCGGTCAGTTTGTCGGAGATATAGATTCGCCAGTGTGTGAATTTCTCGTTGAGCGCTTTGATCCACTCTGAAATGCCTGCTTCTCCGGTGTTGATCTCCTGACCACCGCCTACCAAACATACGATCGTTGCCCAGTCCTCCCGCTGATCCAAAGACCAAATTAGGAATGCGGCTTCAGAGTAGGGGAAATTCGGCACCTTGAGTTTGTTCCCATAGGTACCGCCTCGTTTAAGGTAGTCTGCGAGCCTTTTATGCGTCCATGAACGCTGTGCTTCGTCGAAGATAGCTACATGTTCTACTTCTCCGTAGCCGGACCTTGCCAGCTTCATCGCTTTCTGCGGGTCAATCTCCAGGACTCCGTTCTCAACGGGATTCTTGATCTTGGCCAGCATGTTGTCGCGGTAGCGGTGAATCATCTGTATGAATTTACCGACCTCCCTCCGAGAGTCCGACATATTCTTTTTCTCGCCCCGAGCTTTGCATTTCTTCTGATTGTCTATGGCCAAAGCCTCGGTAAGTACTGCGACCAATGGCCCGTTGCCGGATAGGTAGACTGCGCCCTCGTCCTCGACCAATTTATCGCCATTCTGATAGGACTGTTTGACGGCAACGTCTAGTCCGACTAACGTCTTTCCTGCTCCGGGTACACCGGTTACAAAGCAGATGCTCTTCTCTCCTTTCTCACGACTGGTCTTGATTACATCGAGAATATACGCAATGGTACGGTCGGTTGATACCTTGTCAGCTTCGTGGCGGGTGATGTCCTCTACTGAGTGATTTTCATAGAGTCTTTTGGCAGCTTCAATGATGGTTGGGGTGGGTGAATAAGGACTGATAACCCAGTCTGCTCCCAGACTCGGATCTGGAGCTGTTGTTCCGGCATGAGCTAGAACATCCGCAATGAGTTTCTGCAATCCGTTGGCTCCAGTCACCAATGGGTTATATATGGAATCATCGTATACCGAGGGTATGAACTCGCTTGAACTTGTTCGGAATTGAGTAGGCACGAGGATCGGGACAATGATTCTGTCTTGGCTCAGCAAATGAAAGTTTTTCAGGTCAAGGGCATAATCTAGGACCTGTTCAATATTGGATTGAAGCATCTCCCGCTCTCCGACCTTGAACTCGAAACAGAAGATTAGCCCACGGAGTAGTAATACAACATCGATCCGTTTCCCCAGACGCGGAATGTCGTACTCGAAAATCACTTGTCCATCTTCATCCATCCATGGCTGTAGAATCTCTTGCATGATGTGAATCTCGTTGTTCCACGCTTCATTGGTTGTGGTAAGAGCTATCCCGTGGTAATTGTTTACGAAATGTCCTAACAGTGATTCGGGTGATAACTGTAGGAATTCGCGGATTGTGGAATTATATAGACAACGTGCCATATCTGTGTGGTAATAATTAACGTGAGCTAGATGAATTGTAAGCGTCTGTAGGTTCGGTGTTTAGTGAAAATTGTTATAACTTTATAGTGTTGAAATACAAAGGATTACAAACAATAATCGCTATGATCACCAAAGACAAAGTTATAGAAAATCCGTGAAATATCCGCCGAATTTTGGCAGATTAACGCAATAGAAATTGAGAATTAGGAAGTTAGGAGAAAATCTCGGAAGTTGGGCAGAGGGCTGAAAACCGTTTCAAAGCAGATTGGAGAAAGAGAACGGTTACCATATTGAGCATCGCTGATGCAAAAATGTAACAATCTGCGTAACTTACTGAACATCACGTGTAAACTTCCTAATTCCTCCCATCGCTACCAAGTGGCAAAACAGCAGAATATAGCGGATATGTGCAGACTTTCCGTTACGAATACGTTACCTGTTTATGCAAAAAAGGACATTCACATTTTTGGTAATACAACATTGTCAGACAGCGGTTTGACAGATTCAGAGAGGTTCTTTGCAAACAATAGGTTAAAATAGTTATCCGACGGTTTTTCCTGCACTCGTCCGCACCGTTCTGCAAACGGATGATTGGCTCTGTACAATATAATTTTGTGAACAAAAAAAGAGCTGATTATGGATGAATTGAAAGTAACATTTTACCTCAAGAAAAATGAGGAAAGAGCCGACGGGACGATGCCCATATTGGGACGAACCCGTATCGGCAAGTCAATGGTGCAGTTCAGCACCAAGGTGTATGCCATTCCTGAACTGTGGGATGTCAAATCCGGCAGGGCTGTGGGCAAGAGCAAGCCCGCCACCGCCGTGAACAGGGAACTGGACAGGATAAGCGTGGATATCCGTTCCGCCTGCAAGGACTTGCTGGCGAAAAAGGAAAACGTATCTGCAATGGAAGTGAAGAATGCCTTTCAGGGCATATCCTCCGAACAGGAAACGCTAATCTCCCTTTATGAGAAATGCAACGACAGCTTCTACAAGAAAGTCGGTATAAGCCGCAAGATGGCAACCTACAAGCAGTATTGCGTGGCATTGAACCACCTGAAGGGCTTTCTCCGACTGAGGTATAACGTGAGGGACTTGCCGTTCCAATCTGTCAATCCGGCTTTCGTATCCGCATACGACCTGTACTTGCGCACCGACCTTAAAATCGGACGTTCTACCATAACAAGGATGATGGGCTACCTGCACCGTGTACTGAAATCCGCCATCAATAGCGGACACCTCCGGCAAGACCCTTTTGTCGGCTATATATTTGACTATGTTCCCATCGTCCCCAAATTCCTGTCAGAAAAGGAGCTGAAACGGATGATAGCCACCCCCCCCCTGCCCAAATCCAACCTAAATCTTGTGCGTGACGTGTTCCTCTTTTCGGCGTTCACCGGAATCTCGTTCAGTGACCTCCGCAACCTGACGGAAAGGAATCTCGCACAGGCAGAGGATGGGACATGGTGGATTCACAGCGCACGGCAGAAAACAAGCACTCCGTTCCATGTTCCGTTACTGGAACTTCCGCTGGAACTCATTGAGAAATATCGGGGCATCGCCAAAAACGGCAGGCTGTTTCCGATGTACAGTTGCAGCAAGACGAACATCTACCTGAAAAGGATAGCGGAAGCATGCGGAATCAGACGTCGGGTCACATTCCATCAGGCACGGCATACATACGCTTCGGTAGTCACTCTCTCACAGGGAGTTCCGCTTGATACGGTACGCGAACTGATGGGACACCGGGACTGGCGTGCCACCCGAATCTATGCGCACCTGACCCATGACAAGGTAAGCGAGGACATGGGCAGGCTGCAAAAACATCTTGATGACAAATTCGACTATAACCCATTGGCTGAGGATGCAACGTTCCAGACAGCGACATCGAAAACCAAAGCCGGACACAATAAAAGAATGAAGCCATGAAGAAAGAACGCAGTACCACCTACAATACTTTCGCGGTATTGTTCTACATCAACCGACAAAAGGTAAAGAAGAACGGTCTGTGTCCGCTCATGGGAAGAATTTCCATCAATACCGAAGTCGCACAGTTCTCCACGAAAATGGAAGTGCAGCCGGAATTGTGGGATGCCAAGAAGTACCGCCTGACGGGGAAAAGCCGTATCGCAAAGGAGGTTAACGTAAAAATTGATAGGCTGGAGGAAGAAATACACCGCCATTACAGGGAGATACTTGACGAGCAGGGCTACATCACGGCTGAACTTGTCAAGAATGCAGTGAACGGTGTCGGGCAATACAAACGGAAACTGTTGGAACTTTACCGTGAATACATGGAGGAATATGCCAAGCGTGTGGGCATTAACCGCGCTTACGGCACATTGAAAGCCCACAAGGCATCCTATAAAACCCTCCAGAAATTTATACATGACTGCTACGGTGCGGAAGACATCCCGTTAAAGCAGCTTGATTATGCCTTCATTGAAAAATATGACAATTTCTTGCGGACGGACATGGGATATTCCATTGCCACAGTGGAGGGGTATATCATAAAACTGAAGACCATGACAAGGACGGCACTGGCGCAAGGTACAATCCGTTATAACCCGTTTGCCTCGTTCATTCCTGAAAAGGCACTGAGGAAACACCGCCATCTAACGATGGACGAGCTACAGAAGCTCATGCACACGCCCGTTCCAAACGGTTTCCTTTGCCTCGTCCGTGATATGTTCATATTCAGCACTTTTACAGGCATCTCCTATATTGATATGTGTAACTTGAACACAAGTAATTTGAGCAAGGACGGCAAGGGAAATCTATGGATAAAGTTCAAACGTCAGAAAACCAAGAGCGAGTGTGCGATACGCCTGCTTGACATTCCACGCAGGATATTGGAGAAATACGAGGGAGAGCGGACAAGTGACAGGCTGTTCAACATGCCATGCCGCTCCGCCCTGACCAACAATATGCCCAAACTCGCCAAGTTATGCGGGATTGAAAGACGGCTTACCTATCACATGGCACGACATAATTTCGGAACATTGATAACTCTTTCACAGGGAGTTCCGTTGGAAACCGTATGCCAGATGATGGGACACAAGAACATGCGAACCACGCAAATCTATTCCCGACTGACCCATCAGAAAGTGGATGAGGATGTAAAGAAGCTGACCCAGCGCATCGGGAACAAGTTCCGTATGCCGGAGTGGAACAAAGACAGGGAGAACATTAAAAACATACATTATGGAACGGGAAATCATTACAATCAGTGAAAATGGAGTGGTCGCCATGCCGACCGCTCCAGTATGGATGACGATGCAGGAAATGGCAGACCTGTTTATGGTATTCTGCTACGACATCCGCAAGGCAGTTCGTACCATTTATAAGAGCCATGAGTTATTGGAAGAAGAAACGAAACGGTACATCAGACAGGACGACGGAACACGTTACGAGGTGTACAGCCTTGAAATGGTGATAGCCATTGCATTCCAGCTACGCAGCAGGGAATGTATGGTTTTCAGAAAGTTCATCATGAAAGGACTGTGTTACCGTGAGAAGCCTTTTCATTTGTTCTTTTCGCTATCCGACACCAATCCACGATACAGGTGTTAATGCCACTCGTATCTATAATGATAATAATGTAAGAAGCCGTTGGCTGGGCAGTTTACCTGTCGCCATCGGCTTCTTCTCATTTCACGCTTGCCAAGATTACGTTTCCATCCGGTAGGCATTCCGATACCCGCCCATCACCAGCCTTTCAATGTCCGATTCCTTGTAGAGAATCTTGCCGCCCAACTGATAATAAGATACCATACCATTGTTGCGATAGTCCTGCAAGGTACGTCGGCTCACCTTGAGCCATGCCGACACTTCCTTGTCCGTCAGAAAGCGTTCATTACCAAATGAAGCCTTGCTTTTTTCGTTCATGCTTTCAATGCCGTCGAGCATAGAATCCAATTGCTCCATGAAGCCGACAGCCCATTCGTCGTTAGTCATAATCGTTCCGTTCATTTGTTACAGTGGATTTAGTGGTACAATAAATACAATTACATTCAGATGGTCTTTCCCCGACAGGCTGCATCCTTTCGTCTGTCCTCCACGAGCCGGACGATACGCAGCACGTCTTCCGGCTTATAGAAAATCTTATGCCCAATCTGGGAGTAAGCCAGCGTTCCGTTGTCGCGAAGCGTCTGCAAGGTTCTTGGACTGATACGCAGCTGTTGGCAGACCTCCTGATTGTCCATCCAACGGCTGAGCCGACCTTCATCCCTCTTGCCGAGGATTTCATTCACCCGGTCGGAGAAGCGGCTGAACTTCTCGACCATTTCTTCAAACACGTCTTTCGAGATAATCACAAATTCATTCATTGCATATACTGTTTTTATTGTTGGTAATCCTGTTTGCCTGCAAAGTAAAGTCAACATCTTCATCGGGCAATGGCTTTACGGTTGGCTGGCAGCTTGTGCAGCAACTGGTCGGGAGTGGCGTCATTCCATCCCTTCCGACTGCTGATGGTGCAAAGAAAAACCAACTCTGGCAGAATCCAACCAACTCGTAACATCGTGGCAGCATTTGGCACCGATGTGGTAGCTTATGGCATTTTTCGGATTCTATTTACCATCCTAAATGATTCTCATTAACCGTTCTGAAAACATTCTTATTTCTGCCCTGTCCGCTCAGATTAAGCCCTTAAATATTGAATAGCTATTTTCTACCTCTGTGGCAAATCAGTGAATTATCCACCATCAATCATACATGAAAAATGCAAAACGACACATTGTTGCCACAGACAATCCAAGTGTTTGACAACCTGTATTATATCCGTTTTATTTGCAGTTGATAATCGGTCAAACGTGCGCACAACGACCACTATTGTTAAACATTTAATTGGAAAAAGCATGAGAAAGAACGCAAGCAACCAGACAATGGATGAAGAGTTGAAAATCTTTTTGGGTATCGAGCCGAAAGTGGAAAAACAGAAGCCTGACCCTGTGCCTGCCGGTATGCCGGCACAGGAGCACGAGGATGTACAGGCAGGTACGGATGAGAACATGAATGAACAAACAGGTGAAACCGTGCAGGAAAATACGGATGGAAGCCCGCAGGTGGTACACCGCATCAGCGGCAAGCAACGCCGGGCATCGCTGGAGGAATACAAGGCAACGTTCCTTCCTGTCCCGACCATTGGAAACCGGAAACCCGTGTTCCTTGACCTGAACACACGCGATGCCCTCGACCGCATCGTCAGCCTGTTCGGAAATCGCAGGATGAGCGTGTCGGGACTGGTAGAGAACATCGCCCGCCATCACCTTGACACCTACGGGGAGGACATCGAGGCATGGCGTAAACTCTGAGAATTAAGGAACGGACTTACGGGAGGTTATTCGGAGTTACTCTGAACCAATCCAACGGAGTTTTGAGGGGAGCAAGTTTGTGTTTCGGGCATACCGAAACCGCCTGCTCCCACTTAGGAACTCCGTGGAAGCTACATCCCGCTGGTCTAATCAGTATCAACATTATAGACATTAGAATTTGAATCTTACAGATGGAACAAAAGCAAAAATTTAGTAGAAGAAACAAGGGAGGGCGCCCCAAGAAAGAAGCGGCAGACAAGCTGAAATACCGCCTCACAGTGAAGATGGCTACATCGGACTACTACACCCTGAAAGGCAAGGCTCAGAGTGCGGGCATATCCGCCGGGGAATTCCTGCGCGAGTGCATGAAAAGCTGCCATGTGAAGGAACGGCTCACGCCGGAACATACGGATTATGTCCGGAAGCTGTGTGGCATGACGAACAATCTGAACCAGCTTGCACACAAGGCGAATGCCACAGGCTTTGTCACGGTGAGGATGGAGTGCCGTGTGCTCGTGGCACGTATCGAGGAACTGCTCAACCTTATCCTCCTATGATAGCTAAAATCGTCAAGGGAAGCAATTTCAGGGGTGTGGTAAACTACATTCTTGACAAGGGAAAGAATGCTAAAATCCTCGTATGCGATGGCTTGTTTGCAGAAAATAAGGAAACCATTGCAAACAGTTTTGAGGCACAAGCAAAGATGAATCCGAAGGTCACGAAGTCTGTCGGACACATCGCTCTGGCATTCTCCAAGGAGGACGAGCACCGCCTTACCGACCGTGTAATGGCAGGAATCGCATTGGAATACTTGGAGAAAATGGGTGTAAAAGACACGCAGATTCTTGTCGTGCGCCACTTCGACAAGGAGCATCCGCACGTGCATATCGCTTTCAACCGTATTGCCAATGACGGCAGGACAATCAGCGACCGCAACGAGCGGATACGCAGCACGCGCATCTGTAAAGAACTGACGAGAAAGTACAACCTGTACTTCGCAAGCAGCAAAGAGCAGGTGAAAAGGCACAGGTTGAAAGAGCCGGACAAGACCAAGTACGAGCTTTATTCCCTGCTTAAATCCGAAGTCTTAAGATGCGGCAACTGGCGGCAGTTATCCGTTAATCTGGAACAGCAAGGAGTAGAAATGCGCTTCAAGTACAAGGGTAAGTCGGACGAGGTGCAGGGTGTAGTCTTCTCCAAGAACGGCTATTCGTTCAGCGGCTCCAAGATTGACAGGCAGTTCAGCTACTCCAAGATAGATGTGGCTCTGAATGCCAACAGGCAGGAGGAACGGCAAAGGGTAATGGTGGGCAATCAAGTTTCCGAACAGCCGACACCGCAATTTGAGCCGATTGGTAACAATGATTTTCATAGCAGTTTAATTGGGCTGTTCATGCCGGATGCCACAAGTGGACAGGCGGATGAGAACTCTTTTGAGGAACAGTTAAAACGTAAGAAAAAGAAACAACGTAAAATAAGATTCTAAATATGGATAATAACGAAGTGTATGCGCTCTTTGAGGACATCAAGGGTGGTCTGAAGAACATCAATAACAAGTTGGAGAATACTCCACAAGTAAGCAACAATCAGTCAGGCGGACAAGCTCAGGCTATGGACTTGACACCCGTGAAGGAGTTGTTCAACAATTCTGCAAGGGAACATCAGGAACAGACCAGAGCCATGCTGACCAAGTTCGCAGAAGCGGAGGTAAAGGCATCGGACAGGATTCTAAAACTTATATGGGCTTTGAAGGAATCATTTACCCAAAGTTTGGACGAGCCGCAGGAACATATCCACCGCCACAGCTTCGACATCCGGTCAAGTAAGGTCTTTTCTCTTCTGGTCGACATGGGTGTCGTTTGCGGTCTTTCCATCTGGGGAAACATCGAGCTTTGGCAGTCCAAGCGTCAGTATGAGGACGATGCGCTGAAGTTCCGCGCCATCCGCTCATGGGGAGGGTGTAGTCCCAAAGAGATACTTTGACTGAACGATGTGTTCGACATTCACCGTAATGAAACAGCCATCGAATGGGTGCGCGAACAGGCTGACGGGTATGACAGGGACTTGAAAACCGTTTCCGACAGCCTGATGCAGGAAAGTTTGAAAGTAAGACAAATGAATGGCAATAATAAAAAGTAACGTGAATGGCTTCAGTAAAAGTGAAATTCCGCCCTTCTTCCGTAAACGGCAAGGAGGGCAGCATCTATTATCAGGTGATACACAACCGCGTAGTCCGCCAAATCAGGACGGACTACCGGATATTTGAAAGCGAATGGAACGATAAAATATCGGCAGTCATTATTCCCGCATGGACAAGTATAGACCGGAAAAACTACCTGCAATCTGTTATAAGCAGCATCGAATGGGATATTAAACGCTTGAAAACAATCATCGCATTGTATGAAAGAGGAAACAAAAGCTATACATCAGATGACATTATCTTGAAATTCAACAGGCAAGCGGACGAACAGTCACTGTTCTCTTTCATGCAAGGTGTCATAGAGCAGTTAAAGCGGCTGAATAGAATCCGCACGTCGGAAACATACTCCGTTACGCTCGCCAGCTTCATGAAATTCCGTGACGGGCAGGATATTCTTCTATGCGAGATAGACAGCGATGCCATGATGCTGTATGAGGCATGGCTGAAAGCCAACAGCAACTGCCCCAACACCATATCGTTCTATATGCGCATACTGCGTGCCGTCTATAACCGTGCGGTAGAAAAGGATTTGATAGAACAGAAGTTTCCGTTTAAGCATGTTTACACGGGCATTGACAAGACCGTGAAACGTGCCGTACCGTTAAAGACAATCAAGCGAATCAAGGAGCTTGACCTGACAACGAAGTCGCATCTGGACTATGCGAGGGACATGTTCCTCTTTTCGTTTTACACCCGTGGAATGTCGTTTGTCGATATGGCATACCTGAAAAAGTCGGACTTGAAAAATGGAATCCTCACCTACCGGAGAAGAAAAACCGGACAGCAGCTTACCGTCAAGTGGGAGAAGTGCATGGGGGATATTGTGGCTAAATATGAAGGTCATTTCGCCACGCAATACCTGCTGCCGATAATCACTGACCTGCGTGCCGATGAACGAATACAGTATAAAAATGCACTCTGCCGGGTAAACATCGCATTGAAAGGGATAGCCCGGTTGGTCGGTCTGGCTCTTCCGTTAAGTATGTATTGTGCCCGTCATGCTTGGGCAAGCATCGCCAAGAGCAAGAACATACCGCTTGCAGTCATCAGCGAAGGCATGGGACATGATTCGGAGGAAACCACTCGTATCTATCTTGCATCGCTTGATACAAGTGTGGTGGACAAGGCAAACAGCCTTATTCTGAAAGACTTGTAATGAAAGTTGTTTAGCAAAAATCTAAATCTCTTGATAAGAGTTATAGTTACATCGCAAAGGTACATAAAATACTGAAAAATAAGCATAAAAGTTTATTGAAAATGCAATAAGCTATATTAAAGCTATCGGTTTGTTGAGTAAATCCATTTTTAACAAATATGGAACAGACTGTTTTTCAAATGTATTTTGCTTGCATTTATCTCTTATCAAGAGAAACTATTAAATTATATAATTATGAATGATAAAGTTTATCATAAGAGAATATTAAGTGCTACCCTTTTGATATCGTTAGCCACGTGTTTATTTATGAGTTGTACAGAGAGGCTTGAGGTGAGCTCCGTTCCAATAAACTACCCGAAAGTTATAAATCCTCCATCTTTGAATGTTTTCATTGAGAACTCTGGTAGCATGGATGGCTATATGTGTAATGGCAGTGAATTAAAGGATGCTGTATATAGCTATATCAGTAAATTGAATAGAAATACTGATACTACAAGATTGTTCTTTATTAATTCAGATATAATACCTTATAAAAAAGAATTAAGAGGTTTTATAAAGGACTTGACTCCACAATCTTTTAGAAAAGCAGGTGGAAATCGAGCTAATTCGGATATAGGAGAAATGCTAAAGAATGTTTTGGAAAGTGTTTCCGATACGACAGTTTCAATTTTTATTTCTGATTGTATATTGGATTTACCGCAAGATGCAATGGATTTTCTTAATATTAAGAAAACGGATATATTAAATTGTGTGTCTGATAAAAGAAAAGATTTTCCTAACTTATCCGTAAAGATTTTAAAGATGCAATCAAAATTTAACGGCATATATTATTATTCTAAAGGACATGGGAACCCCGTGAGGATTGATGATAAAAATCGGCCATATTATATATGGATTTTGGGTACTAACAACAATATTGCTTTCCTTAATAGCAAAGTTCCAACATCAGAAATTAAGTATGGATTTATGAATGAAATATCTTTTACTCCTTATGTATCTGTACCTTTTGAAGTATCAAGTAAAGGACAAGGTAAAGTACTTAATGCCGTAAATGGGCAATATGAGATGTTGATAAAAGCTGATTTCAGACCTACATTAAAAAGTAATACAGAGATAAACAATATATCGAATTATCAAACATATTCACATGATATAACAGTAAAAGAAGTTCGTGAAATAAAAGCCGAAAGTATGTATTCTCATTACATAAAGGTGGTAATAAAAAATGCAAATATAAAAGAAGAAATCATAAGATTTAAAACACCAGATATAGCTCAGTGGGTAATAGATACCAATGATACTTCCGGATGCGACATTAATAAAAATATGAACAAAACTACAGGAATTTTATCATTGATAGAAGGTGTCGCAGAAGGATATAAAGAAGAAACTATAAATACTAATTTTAAATTTTCATTAAAACGTAAATAAATATGGGAGATTTTTTTGGCAGCATATATTGCTGGTTTGAGGATTTTTTTGGGATTTCCTTAGCGGATTATTTATGGGGACAATCTTCTCCACTACAAATGGAGAATATGTTTATTGGAATAGGTTTATCAATGGCAACTATTAGTATTGCAGTAGCAGTGAGTTTTTATTACATAATAAATCATCCTCGACTAAACAACTGGTGGGGATGGGGAATATTCCTAGTCATTAATTCTATTATTAACTTTTTTGTTGGCTGGCAATGGGTTTTAAAGGATTATTATGCAGGGAATATGATAATAATTAATCCCTCGACAAACTTAGAAGAGCCTTTGCCAATACAAGAAACCGATATCTTATGTTTCGGCGTTTCAGATATGATGATATCCATAGTATTCTTTTTTATATTTTCAATGATGATAAAGTGGTGGAGTAAAAATTGTCCCAAAGCTCCATTTTAAAATTTAACGATTATGGCAAAGTTATATATTTTTGGTATCGGTGGAACAGGCTCTAGGGTTTTAAGGTCATTAACGATGTTAATGGCATCTGGCATTAGAATGGATGTAAATGAAATCGTACCTATCATCATAGACCCGGATGTAGCAAATGCAGATTTGACAAGAACAGTCACACTAATGAATAATTATAGTGTATTACGTTCTAAATTACATTTTGGAGATGGAAATGCTAATCAATTTTTTAGAATTGAATTAAATAAAACGCTTTCAAATTACTCACTTCATATAAAAGATACTGATAGCAAATCATTTCAAGAATTTATAGATTATGCTTCAATGTCTAAAGAGAACAAAGCTTTGACCAAAATGTTATTCTCAGAGAAAAATTTACAATCTTCGATGGATGTAGGTTTTAGAGGGAACCCTAATATAGGAAGTGTGGTACTAAATCAAATTGTAGACTCTGAGGATTTTGTAAATTTTGCAAATTCATTCCAAAGTGGAGATAAAATATTTATAATCAGTTCCATATTTGGTGGTACAGGAGCAAGCGGATTTCCCTTATTACTAAAGACACTTCGTATCGGAAAATCATTCCCTAACTTCAGTATAATTAATCAAGCCAATATTGGTGCCTTAACAGTTCTTCCTTACTTTAAGCTGAATCCAGACAACAAAAGCGAAATAGATTCTTCAACATTTATATCGAAAACAAAGTCTGCTTTGGCTTATTATGAAGATGATATTGTTAAAAATGGTAGTATTAATTCATTGTATTACCTTGCTGATGATATTGGAAATACTTACAAAAATTGTGAAGGAGGTGCCTCTCAATCCAATGATGCTCATCTAATAGAATTTCTTGGTGCAACAGCAATTATAGATTTTGTAAATAACATACAGCAGGGAACAACTAATAAAGAATTGGGTATCAAAGATATATCAAATTCTGTTTCTTTCGATTCGTTTTATGATAGAATGAGGAACCTACTTTATTCTCCATTAGTTCAGTTTACCATGATGTCAAATTGTTTGTTGGATAAGTCTGATTATTTTACATCATCTACTTTTGCCGCCAATCGTTTCTTTGGGGATTTATACAATGATGCCTTTTATTTTGATTTAAAAGGTTTTTGTCAAAAGTATAGAGATTGGCTTGTCGAGATGAAGAGAAATAAGCGTTCTTTAGATTTATTCAATGTCAATTGTGGTGATAAACCTTTTGAGTTGGTTACTGGAGTGAAGGCGAAAAAAGTAATGAGTACCAAATCAAATTATGATTTGATAGCTGACAGACTAAATACAGCTATTCGTGGCTGTAAGAGTAAAGATAAGTGTGACTTATTCTTAGAAATGTTTTATACAGGAACACAGAAGTTAGTAAAAGAAAAATTATAATTGAATTATTATGTCAAAAGTTTTTAGATTATATAAAGATGGTGCGGAAACTTATGAGGGATGGAATGATAGCCCCACCTTCCCTTATAATGCGACAAATAGAGATACCATTGAAGACCCAGATGGTGCTTCCGCTAAAAATGAGATAACATCTATCCCTTCACCTTTTGCAAGAATTGACTTGATAAAGACTGCATTTAAAGAAGTATGCAAAAATGATGTTAAAGGATTGTCCGGCAATACAATTTTCCACAAAATGGTGTCGGACACATTGGACGTGGCTGAGATATTTTTTAACATAGACAAGTACACGGGCATTGTAGAAGTGATAAACTGGGATGCATCACAAATGCTTTCAGAACTTCAAAATTCAAGCAGTAACGGGCATCGCTATTTGGCTGATGCTTTGAGCAAATATATGAAATTAGGTTCAAATTCTTCCAATTGGGGACAATCGAAAAACATATACCTTCTGAATTATGTAAATGGTCCTGATTTTATAAATATAATTGGAGCGACTTCACCAGCCACATTGTTCTTTAGTAATGCTAATAAATTGGATTATGTGAATAATATTTATTTTGGAGAAGATAAACCTTTTGATAATGAATATCAACCTCTTTATAAGAGGAATTTTAACTTTATTACATCCCTTTTCCTTTTTCGAATTACTGTACCAAACTTTGCACGTATATTTCCAGAAATTGAAACTTATTTAAGTTTGACATTGAAAGCTATTGAAGATACAGAAAAGAAGCAACAATTGAGAAATTTATCAAAGGCAGACTTGAAAAATTATGAAAATATTTCAGTAGGTGGAAATCTTGTGGAAGTATTGGGTTACAATCTTCTTAAAAAGAAATCCGAGGCTTCTGTTTCCAAAAGTGAATTTACCATTAGATGTAGTAAAACTATTTCAACTCCACCATTGGTATTACCAATTGAATCAGGAAACAAATACAGTGATTTGCAATATACTACAGGAACGTGGGGACAGATGAATGCAGCACCATATAAGGCGGAAGAGAATGACTTGAATAAACGTAAACTTCCTTTCGATGGCTCATTGTATCCCTCTCTTACTATAAGTGACTTTTTGGAAAATGTATTGGTGCGAGTACCGCATATGCTAAACTCACAATATTATTTTGACGGAAACTTGGTCGCAGATAATACTTATAGTTCTTATCTTTTACCGCTGTCAACCCGTTTCTTTGATTACTTTACCATTGAAGACTTAATAGGTGAAATGCCAGATGGTAAAAAGATGTTTGAGATGGAATTGATAGCAGGAGGTTCCGTTAAAGTAAATTTACGTATTCCTATTTGTGGTAATAATAGGATTGATTATATTGAATACTCAAGAATTTATTATAACGGCAGAAAAGCTAATGTTACCGATAATATAAATGAAGGAGGAATCGTTGAATTTTCATTTACTGGATTCATAATGCCTTTGATAAGGTTTACCAATTCAGAACAAGCTATTTACGACATTTCCTGTGTAAGTGGAATATCTGCAAAATACGACTTCATGTTTTATTCAGGTTCAAACAAAGTTTCTCACTTATCTAAGATTTGCAGAAATGAAGACAAACAAGGAGGAAACTTCAAAGCTGAGACCTATCATATAGAAAACACTAACTTTGATTTTATCCGAGTTACGGATAGAAATGCAAATAGCGGATTGATAATTCCTATATTCAAGAAACAAAGAAACATTGATACTTTTGAATTTGCCATAGATTTGGGAACATCAAATACCCATGTGGAATTTAGAAAGTCTGGACAAAATCCAGAAGTATTCTCTATGTCTAAAAAAGACAAACAACATTGTGAGATGTTCCTTCAATGTATGGATGAAGAAGGTAATGCAATTGATTTACAACTGGAAAAACAATTGATTGAGAAGGATTTCTTACCCGATGAAATAGGAACAGAGGACTTTAAGTTCCCAACACGAACAGTATTGTCATATGCTAAAACTACAGATTGGACAAATATCATTGAGCCGTATGCGTTGGTAAATATCCCATTTACTTATGACAAAAGACGTGAATTGCCTTATAATAATTTCAAATATAATATCAAATGGGGTAATGGAGAAGATGATGTAATAGATTCTTATGTCAGGTGTTTGATGTTGATTATGCGTAATAAAGTCCTCCTTAATGATGGAGATTTGCAAAAAACAAAGATAACGTGGTTTTATCCCATAAGCATGGCACCTAAAAGACTTAAACGTCTTCAATCTACATGGGATAATGCATTAAAAAAATATTTTGGTGAGAATACAACCACCCGTATGACAGAGTCTTCAGCCCCTATATTGTATTTTTTTAAACGTTATGCAACAGCTACAAGCCTTATAAACATTGATATAGGTGGCGGTACTACAGATATTGCATTCTCTAATAATAAAGACATTGCTTTCGTAACATCATTTCGTTTTGCATCCAATGTTTTGTTTGAGAACTCCTTCTCCGATATGGATGATAATAATGGTATTGTAGATTATTACAAAAACGAAATTCTGAACTTGTTGGAAGATAAAAAATTGGTTCATCCGACATTTCGCGTGATAGTTTATTAAAGAAGAAAAACCGCTGAACAA
>ERZ824978.92-NODE-92-length-132372-cov-14.421367_pt1 | contig 132372 bp, 124 predicted proteins | sample MGYA00519860_ERZ824978 | MGnify/ENA primary metagenome ERZ824978 (study PRJEB31778, sample SAMEA3449184) | human gut metagenome | biome: human gut; feature: human-associated habitat; material: faeces | place: United Kingdom | collected 2010/2012 ... | reverse complement strand
CGGAGAGTTAGGGATTCGAACCCTAGGTTCCTTTTGGGAACACGACATTTCGAGTCAAGTTGTCAAAACCGAACCTGGCGGAATTTGACGGAAGATAACGGCAGATGCGGGAACCCCGAAAATGCCGTGTTTTCAAGGCTTTCCGCACCCGTTCGCATCGAAAACGCAGTGAAAATCCGAGTCCGAGAGTCTCCTCCGATTTCGCCGAGTTCTAACGGATTTTCGGAAAAGCCTATTAGAATTTTTGATAGAACCGAGCGATTTTTCGCCCCAAAATCACGCTTTTGGCAGTGCGTGAAAAGCACCGGTTATGCCGAACCGCACCAAAAGTCGTGTAGGCAAATGCCGGGTCGGAATTAAAACTGCCGCTATCGGCAAAAATATATGTGAAGGTAGGCTTTGAACGATTGATTTTTTGCCGATAATGTGGTATACTGATAACAGTAACTTCGGAGGGCAAAATGATGAAATATTTATCCGTAAAAGAGATAGCGGCGCTTTGGAACACCTCCGAGCGCAGCGTCCGCAACTACTGCGCGGCAGGCCGCGTTCCGGGTGCTTTTCTGACGGGCAAGACCTGGAACATTCCTGAAAACGCCGAGAAACCCGAACGGAGCAATAAAAGCAAGCCCGCACCGCAGACTTTGGCGGATATTCTCATAGAGGAAAAGCGCAGCCAGACTCACGGCGGAATTTATCATAAGGTGCAGGTGGAACTGACCTATAATTCCAATCACATGGAGGGCAGCCGCCTGACCCACGAGCAGACGCGCTTTATTTTTGAAACAAACACCGTCGGCATTACCGAGGAAGGCGTGCGGGTGGACGATATCATCGAAACCGCCAATCACTTTCGTTGTATCGACGAGGTTATCGAAAGCGCAAAATCCCAGCTCAGCGAAAAATTCATCAAGCACCTGCATTTTATCCTGAAAACCGGAACAAGCGACGCAAGGAAAGATTGGTTTGCCGTCGGCGATTACAAGAAGCTGCCGAATGAGGTCGGCGGGCGGGAAACGACCTTGCCCGAGGAAGTGTCGGCGGAAATGAAAAGACTGCTCGATGAGTATAACAGCAAGAAAACGGTGACGCTCGAAGATATTCTTACGTTCCATGTGCGATTTGAGCGCATCCATCCATTCCAAGACGGCAACGGGCGTGTCGGGCGGCTGATCATGTTAAAAGAATGCCTGAAACACAATATCGTGCCGTTTATTATTGAGGACAGCAGAAAAATGTTCTATTACCGCGGACTGCAAGAGTGGGACCAGGAAAAAGGCTACCTGATCGACACCTGCCTCTCGGCGCAGGAGACCTTCAAGAAATACCAGGATTATTTCAGAATACCGTATGAAAACTGAAAACCTCACGCACGGCTTTGAATGAACCGTGCGTGAGGTTTTTTGTAAACGCCCGAATTGCTAAAGCAAGTTTCAGTGTGGGTATATTTACTCCGCCATATTGTCTGTCCAAAGCTCACACTGACTCATAACAGTTTCAATGGCATCTTCGCGCTTTTCCGGAGGATACTTGTATTTCTTGAGAAGCCGTTTGACCATCTTTCGCATTCCCGCGCGGGCGGTTTCTTTCTTCTGCCAGTCAATCGTGCGATTTTTGCGAAGCATTTCGGTCAGCTCCCGCGTCAAAGCAATCAAGGTTTCATTTTCGTAGAAATCCTTGATGTGTTCCGGTTTTGTCAGTGCGTCATAGAAGGCCAGTTCCTCTTCCGTGAGGCCCAGTTTCTCGCCCTCTTTGCGCAGGGCGTTGATCTCTTCCGCCGTTTTCAGAAGCTCTTTGATGACTTCCTCATTGGTAATCAGTCCGTTGTAGTATGTGTTCATCAACAGCGTTATTTTTTCCGAAAAGGTAGTCGCCTGTACGACATTTGTACATTTATAAATCGCAATTTGCTCAGCCATCAATTTCCGCAGGATTTCAACTACGATGTTTTTCTCCTTCATGCGGGCGATTTCTTCCAACACCGACGGGTCAAACAGAGAAAATTTCTCTCCCATCTTCGCGCTTTCAAACAGATTGATTACACCCTCGGATTGGATACTTGCTTTAAGCAGATCGCTGATCTGGGAATTGATTTCTTTCAGTGACAGCGGCTTGCCGTTCCCGCCGCCCATGGTGATCTTCATCACCGTGGAGCGCACCGCTTCAAAATATGCCGCCGTATGCCGCTCCTCTTCGGTGGTCATACTGGAGCAAAGCGACTGCGCCTGCCGCAGGAGAAGCGCCTCTTTCGCAAACAATTCTTTGCGTTTCGGCACTTTCGCATCAAGAACGAAGTTTACACCACCGGTAATCGCCTGCGCCTTTTCCAACGGCGTTCCCGTGTAGAATTTACTGAAATCGTACCCGTGGAACAAATCGCGGCAGACCTGCAATTTTTCTTGAAATTTCGGATATGCGGTTTTTCCGATGTCCATATCACCATACTTTTGACGGTCACGGGCGGAATACTCTTTCATCGCCTCTTTAAGAGCCGAAGCGATGCCGACATAATCGACGATCAGCCCGCCCTCCTTGTCCTTGAACACGCGGTTCACGCGGGCAACCGCCTGCATCAGATTGTAGCCGTGCATGGGCTTGTACACATACATGGTGGCAAGCGACGGTACGTCAAAACCGGTCAGCCACATATCAACGACAATGGCAATCTTGAGCGGATCATCGTTGTCTTTGAATCGGCGTGCCAACTCCTCCTTGTGTGCTTTCGTGCCGATAATGTCTTTCCAATCCTCGGGATCTTTGTTGCTGCCGGTCATTACAACGGCAACTTTTTCTTTCCATGTGGGGCGCAACTCGAGAATCTTACGGTAAATTTTGATGGCAATCGGGCGGGAATACGCCACTATCATGGCTTTTCCGGTCAGAAGATTTGCACGGTTCTGCTCGTAGTGCGTGACAATATCCTCGCACAGTGACTGAATGGTGGCATCCGCGCCGAGCACGCTTTCCATCTGACCGAGCATTTTCTTGCTTTTCTCAATGGTTGCGCTGTCGGACATCTGCTCCAGCGCGTCATAGGTCGCGTCAATCAGGCGGAGCGTGTTCTGATCGAGTTTCAGATGGATCACGCGGCTTTCGTAGTAGACCGGTCGTGTCGCGCCGTCCTCTACCGCCTGCGTCATATCGTAAATGTCGATGTAATCGCCGAATACCTCGCGGGTGTTGCGGTCTTTGATGGAAACAGGCGTTCCCGTAAAGCCGATAAAGGTGGCGTTCGGGAGTGCGTCATGCAGAATCCGCGCATTGCCGACCGTCACACGGGCTTCTTTGTTTCCGTCGGCATCCTCGGACATCACAACCCGCTCGTCAAAACCGTATTGCCCGCGGTGGGCTTCGTCTGCCATGACCACAATGTTGCGGCGTTCGGAAAGCGGCTTCTCTCCCTTTTTAAATTTGAACAGTGTAGTAAAGATAATGCCGTTTGCCTCGCGCCCGGCAAGCAGGACTTTCAGATGTTCTTTGCTTTCGGCTTGCACAGGTGTCTGATGCAAAAAATCAGCGCACTTGCAGAATTGCGCATACAGCTGGTCGTCAAGGTCAATGCGGTCGGTCATGACGACAATGGTCGGGCTATGTAAGACTTCCTGCAAGAGGTGGGCATAAAAGACCATCGAAAGCGATTTTCCGCTGCCTTGGGTGTGCCAAAAAACGCCGCCTTTGCCGTCGGTGCTCGTTGCGACAACCGCTTTTTCCACGGCTTTGCGCACAGCGAAGTATTGGTGATAACCCGCAAGAATTTTAATCGGCTTCTGTGCATCGCCTGAAAAGCAGATGAAATTTTTCAGAATATCAAGCAGCCGCTCCTTCGGAAACATTCCCTCATAGAATGTATCAAACTGCGCATATGCGGTATTTTCGTATCTGCCATCCTTAGTCTTCCAGTCCATAAAACGGTCAAGTCCCGATGTGATAGTTCCTGCGCGGTTGGCAGAAAGATCGCTGATAACACAGATAGCATTGTAAATGAACATAGACGGGATGTCCTGAATATAGTTGCGTAGTTGATTGTAGGCATCCTCGACGCCCGCATCCTCTTTGGCAGGACTTTTCAGCTCCATCAGAACAAGCGGCAGACCGTTGACAAACAGAATGATGTCAGGGCGGCGATTGTTACCGTTTTCGATGTAGGTATACTGATTCACTACCGCAAACTTGTTATTTTCGACCTTTTCAAAATCCACAAGACGGACAAGAGCCGAACGCGTCTCGCCGTCTGCGGCATAGTTGACTTCCACTCCATTTTGCAGATATTCTGTAAAGGTGCGGTTCTTTTCAATCAAACTGCCGCCGTCGAAATTGCGGATTTTGGAGAGTGCCTCACCGATAGCCTCCAACGGCAAGCCGCGATTGATGCGAACCAAAGCGTCACGCAAAACGCCATCCATAAGCGGATCGGAAAAGTCCTCCCGCCCCATCTCTGGCGCGTAGATATGCGTGTAGCCCATGCCTTCAAACAGTTGTATTACGGCATTTTCATATGTAGATTCGGTGAACATACTATGCCTCCTGTTCAATATCGAATATCGACGATATTTTTTCAAATAGTCGTGGTGAATTTACAATAACTAATGCGATTTTTTCGCGGACACGCGTAATTCCTTGATAAAAAAGATTGGGGTATAAGTAATCAGGATTGGGATGTGGTACCCCTTGTAAAACTCCATTTTCATCATAATAAAATGAATCATCCATAAGCATTAATACATTATCAAACTCTTGCCCTATAACATGATGTGTATCAAAATCTTCTTCGTATTTTGCATAGGGACTATAATTGTAATTTGACTTGGAATAATTTATAAAGACATATCCCTGCTTTTTAAAATATTCAATCATATTGCATGCCTCTTCGTAATTGTTTGCATATGATAATATTACATTTCCATAGTCCATAGGAATATGAGGTTTCTTGTTTAGATTTCGAACGGAAATAATAAACGACGCTAATTCTTTATTAGTGCGAATTTTTTCAGACAGTTCGTACTTGTCAATCAAAGGCAATGAATTGATTTTTTGAACAATTCCATTACGCTTTTCAGCACTCGATAAAACTTGTTCCGGGTCAGATGAAAAAATGCAAATTTTATTATCTCTCATAACCAAATCGCATATCTCATCGTAATGCTTTGGATATATACGATGGGTCTCATCCACAAGGATAAAGTTGTAACTACGAATAATCTCCGGGTGATATTTCAAGTATCCTGCGGCGATAACATGAAAGTTTTTAATACTTTCGTTAAGTCGTTCTTGCCCTTTGGACAGTTTTCCGCAATGTATCACTAAAGTTTTGTTGATTGCAGAAAGCTGCTTAGCAACATCATAAAGCAACAAAGTTTTCCCGGTTCCTGGTTTTCCAGTTAAACTAAAAAAGCCGTAACCGGAATGACCAAGAGTATCTTTTATAATTTTTCTCTGTATTTGCTCTTGCGCAGGCGTTAAAAAGTATTCTCCATTTATAAATTTATCGGGTGTATTCAAAGGGGATACAAGGTAATCCGATGCTCTAAACATGTGATCAATTGCTGTTAGGTAATGATATCCAAAGTTTTTCACATCATTTGCGACAACAGAGAATTCAACAGATTGCAGAGTATCACCCTGGTCGAGCATATAGCAAGTCATTGTATCGGTAATTACCGTATAAAAGTGTTCCTTTTTCCCTAAGTGTGCAAGGTAGTATTTGTTCTTTTTCAGTTGAGATAATACCTGTTCAAGGGGAACGGCTTGGCTTTTCAGTTCAATATTCAAGCATTCTGTTTCTGTGAATTTCAAAAGATCAAATTCCTTGCCGATCTGAGGAATTCGATATCCATAAAAAAATCCATCCAGCATTTCTAAGGAAAGGCCCATATTCATCAGTGCGTCGACAATATATTTAAGGGATTTGATCTCGTGCTCATGAATCCTGCAAAGCTCAATCTTCCCGGAAGAATGCTTTTCCACACGATTGAATGGAAGTTCTTCATTTATTCGAGATTGCAAATATATGTTTATTGGCTTTGCCACGATAAACCCTCCAAGATATAATTTGTCTTGCCAACAGAATAATCAAACAGGCTCTTCTTCCGACGATTTCTGCAGTTCTCCGATTTGTGTTACTATATCGGCTACGATTCGCTGCGCCGCATTTTTAGCCGAAATTCTATCGCCACCATAAGACGCTTTTTGAATAGCATCCGCAATGGCTAACCGCATCTTGCTTAAAACATTGTCTTTTCGATACCAATCAATCGACATATTATCTTGAATTGCGGTATAACATTCATCAAATAAAAGCGGATTTAATGATTTTTTGATTACATCTCGAATAACCTTGTCAACCTCATCGTCTGAGATTTCAAGAAGCGGCACTGTCCGATCGTCATCGTCGGTCAAATCAACCTTTGTAAAGTGTCAAACAGAAGCAGCAACCTTATTAGATTGCAATTTTTTGATATAAGTCATCTGATGCTCCAACTCGGGAAAGAGCGCTCCCTCGTTGATATTGTAAAAATCCAGCTCCTCCAAAATAGCTTCTTTTTGGTCTGCCGGAATTCGGAAAACGCCTTCTTCAAATTCGGAAACAACGCTACCGCTTGCTTTTTGTATCACGCTTTTTCCGGGGTCAGATTGATTCAAAGTGATATTGCATTGCCCGCACAGCAGGAAAGCACCGCTTTGACGAATCAAGCGTTCGTTATTCAGGTTTGAGATTACAAAGCAATTGCTTTGTATGATAGAAATTAAACTCTTGTAATTGCCTTTCCGACATTCGTCTGCCGTCTTTTGTGTATATATGTAGCGTTCCTGCAATTCGCTCAGTAACTGTTCCAGCGTAAAATCGCCGTATATCTCCCGGTTTGCCAAATAGGAAAGGGTTCTCACCTCAAGATCATCATATCCCTTACAATAATCGCGCTTGTATGATACGATTCCATCTGTAGGTTGCGACAACTCCGGGCCATTTTCGGTTTCCTTCACTTCTTGATTTGACTGACAAGCAAAATATAATGCAACTAATGGGTTCTGCGTTACATCCAGCAGTCGCGTAGGAAGGCTATAATGCTGAAGTTTCGTTAAACGCTCAAAATCTGTGGTCAAAACACGAAAATCCGCAGGGTTACGCACAAAAGCCGATCTAATCAATTCTGCTTCGTGAGGAAGCATATTATTACGAAAGATCCCGGGAGTTACATCCCACTCATTACTGGCTTGTCCTCGAAAGAAAAAGTGTTTATTGTCTGCATCGTCCCCTTCATCGCGCTTGATTGTTTGGCGCAAAGCAGAGATGGCCAATAAGTAGTCGTTCAGTTCAGATACGACGGTTTCATTATCTTTATACATGGTATCTGTAACTTGATTTTCTACAGTATTCATGGGTTCTCCTTTCATAGGCGTTATATCTATAAATGATAATTTAGCGGCTTAAAGCTGAATGGCAGAGACATCCAACTCACCGGACATTAGTTTGGGTAAAAGGATATCACGAATTTTAGCAAGTCTTTTGTTTTCTATTCGGTTTGTGATAATTAAATCATAAATTGGCTGAAGCAAGGTTCTGATTCGCTTGTAATCAGCTTCGTTAGGTATGAGAACTTCTGCTTTTGCAAGTTCATCACGCTTGATATGTCCCATTGTTGTGGCTTTGTCGGCTGCAACGGCTACAAAGCGGTCGAGATGGTGTTTTGTCCAAGAATAATAAAACCATTTGTCATAATTGCTTGAGGTTACCTTGAACAAATGTTGATTTAAGCCGCAAATACCACCACACCAAAAATCAACTAACAAACTACCTGACCAAGAGAATATAACATCACCATCGTGAATAATGTATTCGCTTTTAATGTTTGGAGAGCAAAGCTCGCTGTTATCATCACAACACCCTTGACGGAGTTCCTTGATTTTAAGAACTGGAATGCCCGTTTCGTCAGCGGTTGGACGATATTTTTGCATAGCAAGACCGTTTAGATAGTCGGCAATATCTATTAAGCTGGCTCGCTCCCAACCAATAGGCAGCGTTTCAAGCGTTAAAAACTCTTTTGAAAAAATAGCTTTTGCTTGCTGCTGTAAATTATCATTTATCGCCCGATTTATTGCAATTTTTTCGTCCAGTGCGGAAAGAATGGCGGCGATTTTCTTTTGTACATCAATAGGTGGCAAATCCACTTCAACATCATAAATACGCGATGGTGATGTATGCTTAACGGTTGACCCTGAAGATGTAGCAACAATTGTCTTTTGATATTTCTGCGTTCGCATAAGCCAATAAATAAACATCTTATCCGCTTTTGGATTATACACATCAACAAGCCCGATTCTTTGATTATGTAAATATACTCGATTCGTTTTTGGAACTAACGCACTATATCCTAATGTATCTCCTTGTTTGCTCAAATCGGTCATCGTTACGATTAAATCATATGGGGATAATACATACTCTTTCGGATAATCGCCATTAAAAAATTTGCATTTATCTTCTTTGAACCCACCGCCGATTTCAAAATTGCCCGGAGTAACAAGAACTACACCATTGTTTTCTGCCGTTATATATTCTCCCTTAAAAGCAAAGCCATGTTTAATCCGAATGTAGTCCCCAAGTTTACACTTCATATCCAATCGCCCCCCAGCTTCTGCGCCATATCCTCAATGGAATAATTCAAAAAATTGAATTTTTCTTTGTTGCGATTATAATAATCACTTGCCGCATTACAAATTGCCGTACATAAATACCCGACATACACAGTTATCCTCTTTTCGGAGGTTCCGTTCGCATGAGTAACCTTTGAGGTAATACAAAAATCAATTTCAATTGATTGCGTATATGCATTTGTCATTAGTTGAAATTTAATGTCGTTTTTATCTTTCGCATTTGTATTTCCTTCATGCAATAAGCTACAACGCAAAGCATACACAGAATCTTCCGGCAAATTCCCATCGGGTACAAAAGTTGAATACCACTTTTTATATCTCGTGCTAACCCGTTCTTCCGGATATTCCGCTTTCCCGCACACATCGGGCAATGTCAGTGCAGCAGACAACGCCACCAAATATAACCCCTGATTCAAAGCGACCGCTATTTCGTCAATCATTTTCTGAGTCATTTTTTATCACCTCATACCCAATCGCCCCCAGTTTCTCGCGTATCTCCTGTTCCAGCTCGTGCGACTTCTCAAACAGTCCGGCAAGCTCTCCGGTCAGGCGCTTCATTTTGTCGTCGAACGGTTCGCCGTCGTCTGCCTGCTCCTCAATGCCGACATATCGTCCTGGAGTGAGAATGTAGTCCTGCTTTGCGATATCCTCGGTAGTCACCACAGCGCAGAAGCCTTTTACATCGGTTAGTGTACCGTCTGCGAAAGCATTATAGGTATCGGCAATCTTTTGAATATCGGTGTCGGTCAGTTCGCGATTCTTGCGCGAGACCATCGTGCCGAGTTTGCGCGCGTCGATAAACAGCGTTTTGCCCTTCTGCTTCTTGTTCTTGGAAAGGAACCACAGCGAGACCGGAATCTGCGTGGTATAGAACAGCTGCGTCGGCATGGCAACAATGCAATCCACCAAATCGGCGTTGATGATGTTTTTACGAATTTCGCCTTCACCGCCAGATTGCGAGGACAGCGAGCCGTTCGCAAGCACCATACCGATCCGCCCGTTCGGCGCAAGGTGATAAATCATGTGCTGGAGCCATGCAAAGTTAGCGTTGCTGGACGGCGGCATTCCGTACTGCCACCGCACATCGTCCGCCAGCTTGTCCGCGCCCCAATCCGAGAGGTTAAACGGCGGGTTTGCCATAATGAAATCCGCACGCAGGGTCGGGTGGCAGTCATTGAAAAAAGTATCGGCGTTGAATTTGCCGAGGTCAGCATCAATTCCACGAATGGCAAGGTTCATCTGCGCCATTTTCCATGTGGTGGGATTGGAATCCTGCCCATATACCGAAATGTCATTGATATTACCGCTGTGGCTCTCGACAAATTTTGCTGATTGCACAAACATACCACCGCTCCCGCAGCAGGGATCATACACCCGTCCATGATAGGGCTGCAAAACTTCTACCAGTGTACGCACCACGCAGGACGGCGTGTAAAATTCGCCCGCCAATTTTCCTTCCTGCTCGGCAAACTTGGAAAGGCAGTATTCATAGGTTCTGCCGAGAATGTCCTTTTCGTTTCCATGCTCAATCATGCGGATGTTGGTAAAGAGGTCAACCACATCGCCGAGTCGACGCTTGTCCAGTTCCGGGCGGGCAAAATTCTTCGGCAGAATATCCTTCAGCCGCTTGTTTTCCTTTTCAATGGCACGCATGGCATCATCAATCGCCGTGCCGATTTCCTGCGTATGTGCTTTGTCTTTAATGTCATCCCACCGCGCGCCCTGTGGTACGAAGAAGATACCCTCAGAGGTGTACTCGTCGATATCCTCCTCAAAGCCGTCGCCCTCTGCGACCAGCTCTCGATGCTTCTCCTCAAATCGGTCAGAGATGTATTTGAGGAAAATAAGACCCAATACAACATTTTTGTACTCGGATGCATCCATATTACCGCGTAGCACACACGCTGCATTCCAAATTTGTTTTTCAAAGCCGATATCGGCGTTGTTTCCGTTAGCCATAGAACGAATCCCTTCTTTCATTATTTTGCCATATTACAGGGGTAAGCTTGATAAATCAAACCAACACTTCCCACTTGCCGTATCGCTTACCACTTTCACGGCGGATATAGTTTTTATCTTGCAGCGATTTCATAATTCGCTTGATCGTAGCAATGGATTTTCCGGTTTGTTCCGCAATTTCTTGCTGTTTTATCGCCGGGTTTTTCGTGACCAATTCTAAAACCGCCAATTCTTCTAAAGTACAGTCCAAAGTATCAAATTGATTCTTTGGAACTTTGGAATTGATACTTTGGAGAGCGCTTTCATCCGCAAAATCAATGTGCATATAACGGTTTTTGAGTTCGTGGTTTGTGCCGAGCAGGAGATTAGAGAAAAACAATTCCAAAAATTTTGTGGTGGAATGAACGCCCTTTTGCAAATTATTATAGTTTGCCCGGACCAGCGCGTTGCGGAAATACCAGGAGTTTTCGCGGAACGCATCGTTATTGACACGGAATCCGAAGGTTTTCATATACTTGATCATAAACACGGCGGTGGCACGGGTGTTTCCCTCACCGAAGGGGTGGATCTGCCAAATATCCGATGCAAACTTTGCAAGGTGCTTTACCGCTGCTTCAACCGATAGCCCCTCATAAGAAAACTGCTTTTCGGTGGCGAAATCATAGTTCAAAGTCTCTTTAATGCTGTTCCAATCCGCATAAATTACGGTATCGCCGCTCAGCACCCACTCTTTCTTGGTGATGTTGTACTGCCGAATTTGTCCGGCGTGACCGAACACGCCTTCAAACAGCCTGCGGTGAATCGAGAGCCACTCGGCAGGGGAAAACTGAAACGCTTTTTCTCCCAGCAGTTTCGTTATCCTTGCCGAAACGATATCCGCTTCTTTGGTTTCGTTTTCTGTCTCGGTTCGTGTGGTGCGCTGCTCATAATAACTATGAATCCGCTTCTGCGCTTCGTCAATGGTGATTTTGCCCTCAATGTGCTCCTTCGCGGTATCCAGCAAATATTCGGATGTATTAAGTCCGTCAACCGCCTGCAAGCCGATGGCTGTTTGCCATGCCTCGCTTTTTTCGGCTCTGTCGGGTTCGCCCTGCTTTATATATTCTTCAAGTTCAAATTGCCAATTCTTATCCGGCATATTTGCACCTCATTCCTTACTCAAATCTTCCGTCTTGAAGGTCGTGTAACCCTCGTAATAATAGCTGTGGTCGATGCCCTTCATATAGACCTCACGGCTATCCACATCATCGGTGAGTGCGTTTTTCAAAAGATGTTTGATTTCAATATCCTTTATGGGGCTGCGCTCCATGGCAAGAAGATAATCTTCTTTATCAACCCGGCTCCAATCAACGACCTTGTGAAGTTCGGTTTTGAAAATGAGGTCGAGCCAAATGCGTGTGCTGCGCCCGTTTCCTTCTCGGAAAGGGTGGGCAATATTCATTTCCACATACTTCTCGACGATTTCATCAAAAGTAGATTGCGGCATTTTATCAATGTTGGCAAGAGCCGCTTCAAGGTACATCAGCGGCGCAAAACGGAAGTTGCCCTTGGAAATGTTTACGGTTCTCAGTTCTCCGGCAAAATCGTAAATTTCATCAAAGAGATACTTATGAATTGCTTTAAGGGCGGAGAATTTTCCTGCTTCCAATTGATCAAGCAATCCGCTTTCAAAAAGCTCAAGTGCTTTTTTCTTGCTGATGCGTTCTTCCTCGCGGGCAAGGTCGGCAGAGCTTGTCAGCCCCAATTTATTTTCAAGTGCCATATTGCACCTCCCGATTAGTTTACAAGATATTTAAGCACAAAAAACAGTCCGACAAACGCTGCAATAATCAATAACACAATCCATCCGGTGGCTTTCCGCACCTTCTTTTTTGAGGAAACCGACTGTACAAGATATGTATGCTGTAACTGTGGAGATTGGCAGTGCTGTTTTGTTTTTGCGGTAGGTCGAGGTTTTGTCGCCTTTCGGTACATAGCAAGCGGGTCGCTCTGATTCATAATTCTATCGTAAAAGTCATCAATCCACTGCGCATCGCCGTATTCGCACATATTTTCTTCCGTGCAATTTGGTTCATGAGCAATTTGATTTCGAATCCACCGATAGTGCTTTAATTGTTTCAGGTCATCATTCCAATTAAAAACATAGAACGAGGCAGATGTCAGTTTTGCCATATCATCAATATAAGCTGAAATGCCGTGGTTACTGTCATAAATTTCATTGCACAACTTTTCAAGTCGTTTGTAAGAATTTATAAATTCCATTTTCTCACCGCATTACTTATCCGCTGCAACGCCGGATTTCATCCAGGCGTCAACTTCGCTTATTTTGAATTTCCACAGCCTGCCGATTTTAGCGGCGGGCATTTCTCTGCGCTCGATCCAGTCAAGAACGGTATCACGGCTGACGCCCAAATATTCCATAATTTCTTTCATTGAATACCAGCGTTCAAGGTTGTTATCCATAGCGGAATCCTCCGTTTTCACGAAAATACAATACTACAAAATATATTATACCACATTTATTGGAATATCACAAGGCTTAACAGGGGTTTATTCGGGGTTTTCAAGAAAAAGTCATGAATTACACGGCAGAAAAAAGCCTTCTTTCGAAAAATCGAGAGAAGGCTTTGAAACTATTTCTGTCCGTCTGTGTGCGGCGGGTGATAAAACGGCATCCTTGGTTTTGCGTTGTGGCTATTGACGCGGGGCAGGCTTTCAAGCGGGATAGCGTAGAACCGCTCTTTGATGAAATTCCCGTTCATGTTGTCGATGATTTTTGCAGCCTGTTCTGCGTAAGCGCCGGTTGCATCAAATTCCGCAAGGCGGATGAGCTGAAAGCGATATTTCCCGGCAGCGGTATACAATATCTCTCCGGCTTTTCCGTCACCGTAGGGTGTATAGGCGTAGCTTGCTGACTGCACTGTTTTCTTGTCTTTTTCTTTTATAACCGTTATAGCCGTTTGTTTTAAGAAAACGCCGTCGCAAAAGCCCATGGCGCACAGTTCCCTGGCAAACTTTTCGATTGCCGCTTTGCGCTTTTTCTCAATACTCTTTTCGCCCGACGCACCTTGTTTCAATGCAATTTCCGCATAGGTATTGGGCTTAAAAACGCCGAAACAGTCAAAACATACACCGAGAGATAGAGATAAAATTTGCTTATCCTTAGGTGTGATTTTATCGGCGGCGGTGCGGAAATTGTCACGGTAAATACTTCGCAGCACTTCCGCGAACAGAGATATGGACGGATCTTCAATCAGCTCGTCCGAAACGGTGCCGTCCGCCGCATTTTCGTTTTCTTCTGTCGGGACAATGCCGACGGGATATTCGCAAGCCTTGCCGACAGCGACAAGCTCGGTGACTTTTTTCTCGGCAAAGCCGGTTTCCTTTACGGCAAGCGCAATACGCGCATCGGCGGAAAGTTCGGGAACGCTGTTATAAATGCGCATAATCTTGCGCAGCTCGGCATACCCGTTTTGCGTCGGCACGGTGCAGGCGTTTTTGGTCGTGCGGATATAATCCAGCTGCCGCGTAACTGCCGCCTTTTTCACATACTGCAACAGCGGAATGGGGTCGGCGGCATCATAGCCGAGGAAGGCAAACCACAGGGTCTCCAAAAAGATCTGCTTAATATCTTCGGTGTCGTCCGCAGAGAGATTATAATGCGAAACGAACCGCTCGGCGCGGCTTTGCAGTACCGGCTCATACGCACGGATAAATGCCTCAAAATACCCTTTATCCCGGCTCTTGATTGCCTCAACAAAATATGCGTTCAGATCATCGAACCGCACGCCGCTTTTATTGCTTTCGGTAAAGGCAGATGCGCGTTCGGTTTTTTCTTTGCAGAAATATTTGATACGCAGAATTTCATCATTGATTTCCCAAAGTTGCAGATTACCCGAACGGGCAGAAGAAAGAATATCGTTCCATATCGCCGGCTCGTGCAGCCGTTTATCCGTAATGCCGCAAAGCAGTTTTTCGGCAGCCTTTTTGTATTCGGCGTTCATACGCGCACCTCCTTTCCAAAGAAAAAACAAAATTATTTTTTACCCAGCGCCGCTTTTGCCTCGGCAATCAGGTTGATCAGAACCATATCCCGCTCATACTGATTTTGCGCGTAATCAAAATCAATTTGCGCCTCCTCATAATGCCGTTTGGCAAGCTCGATCGCCTTATCGCACACATCCACATCATATTTGGCGGACGGCAGATTTTTATTGGTTTTGTGCTTTTCGTTGCGCAGAGAATCGTATCTCTTTTTCCAAATCGCATAGCCGAAACCGTCCTTTTTCTTTTGCTTCGGCATATTCAGCTTGTTTTTTGCAACATAGGCGCAGGGAACGCCGTACTCCGGATTGACGGTGCTGCAATACAGCTGTTTATGCGCGGTTTCCATAAAGAAAAATCGGTGGCAGATTCCGCATTGCCAGGAGTAATGTCCGGCGGCAAGCCCTTCGAACAGATCGGTGACATAAAAATTGAGCATACGGTCAAAATGGATGCGGCGGCCGAGCACAGCCGAGCCGTCCTTGTTTTCAAGGACAACCGGTGCCATCCAAACTCCCGGTTCAAGCGTAAAATTGTGTGTGATTTCAGTAGCGTTCAGTTCATCAATCCATTCTGCCACCTCTTCTTTTCCGAAAAATTCTTTTGTAAAACCGGCAAGGAGAACTTTGTCCCGAAATCCGTTCTCGGTGAGATTTACAAAATACATCATCGCAACCTTATAAAAATTAAAGGTGTCGGCACAAAGATAAATGTAGGATTTTATGAATTCGGTAAGAACGATAATGTGGTCATGCATTGCCGTACCTTCGGGAACAAAATTGATATTCGGTATCGGCATGGAAGAAAAGCTTCGCTGCCACATTTTGATTTTATCATCACTGAGAAGCAAATCAATATGCTCGCACTCTTCGCTGATATTAAAATACGAAAACGGTTTTATTTTCCCAATAATATCAAGTATTTTTTCTACGGTCTTCCGAATGCTTGTAAACAGCTCATCGCTGTAATTTTCCGCATTCAGTCGGTTATACAAATCATTGAGTTTATCGCCCGTCTTAAAAATGTAGAGCAACTTGTCGGCGGGGATGTTTAATATATCGTGGGTAATGATTCCAAGCGGCAGAGTTTTGCCGCCTAAAATAAAATCGTCACCTGTAAAGTCAACAGAGAACTTATAAAAATTCGCATCGCCCACGGGTTTTGTTTCAATCAGATTCATGCGGCACACCTCGTTTCTTTTATCAGTATACCATAAAAACTTTTCGCTGTCACCGGAAATTACAAAAATTTCAGAAAAGAATTTTTGTGCTCACAGCATTTTATGTGATTTTTCTGTTTTCAGCCATTAGATAGATAGGAGAGCGAAAGCATCGGTTCCGCCGCCGCTGCTTTTGCTCTTACTTTTTTACAAGGAGATTTCAGTATGGCTGACGAAAAAACAAAACTCGCCGTTATCGACGGCGAAACCTTAATGGACATGAAACTTCCGCCGACAAAGTTTTGTGTCGACACGCTGCTGCCGCAGGGGTTATGCATCCTCGGCGGCGCGTCAAAGATCGGCAAATCGTGGTGGGTGCTGGACCTGTGTGTGCGTATTGCAAAGGGCGAACCGATGTGGGATCTGAAAACGACCGGAGGAACCACGCTGTACCTTTGCTTGGAGGATACGCTGCGCCGCGTGCAGAACCGTCTGCTTTGCATTACCGACGAAGTACCGCCCAATGCGTTTTTTGCTACCTCTGCCGGAACGCTGTCCGACGGTCTGTGCGAACAGATACGGGGTTTTGTGAAAGAGCATCCCGACACGGTTTTTGTTGCCGTGGATACCTTTCAGATCGTGCGCAACAACAGCATCGACACCTCTTACGCAAACGACTATGAGGAAATACGGATATTAAAACAGCTGGCGGACGAACTTGGTATCTGTCTTCTGCTGGTGCATCACCTGCGCAAACAGGGCGACAGCAATCCGTTCAACAAGCTGACCGGCACCACCGGAATCGTCGGCGCAGTGGATACCGCTTTCGTGCTGGACAAGAGCCGCCGCAATGCCGACAGCGCCACCCTCTACTGCACCGGTCGTGATGTGGAGGACCGCCAGCTTGAATTGCGGTTTTCCAAAGAGGAATTTGTTTGGAAAATGCTCGGCGACAGCATGGAAAACCGGGAAATGCTGCTGCCGAAGGAGATGGAACAGTTGGTCAAATTTATGAAAGTGCAGAAAAAATACAGCGGCAGCAACACGGAGTTTTGCGAACGGTATAACGAATACGCAGGACAGGCGGTATCGGCAAGAGTGTTGAAACGACTGATGAATCTTTGGGAATATCGCCTTGCCGATTTCGGTGTGCGCTTTCGCAGCCACCGCAGCAACGGCGCACGACTGCTGGAAATTGAGTATTCCTTTTCTGCCGGTGACGAAAGTGCCGTTGGTGACGGTTAAATCGGTGTACCCCCAATCGGTTCGTCCCAAGCGTTCCTTTCGTCCCTGTCGGCGGTTTACAGGCGGTTTGTGCCGCTTTCGGCGGGGAGTAGGGATAAACCGCCGATGCGCCGGAAACAAAGCGAATTCGGGGCGTTTGCGGGAGCGTCGGTTTTGCCGATTTCCCGGACTTTGTCCGGGGCAAGCAGAGCGTCCGGCTGTCCGCTCGGCGCTCGGCGCAACTCGCCCCTTATTCTCGGGCAGCAGCCCGAACCCACTGAACTTAGAAACGGAGAGTGATAATTATGAGTAAACAAAGACGGCGTGACACAATGTTGACGATTCGGCTGATCAAAGCCGAAAAAGAACGCATTGAGCGCAACGCAAAACGCGCCGAGCGCAGCATCACCGACTATCTCGTTTTGCTGTCGCTGGAAACGCCGATTCACGTTGCGGAAGATGTAAAGCCCTTGCTGATCGAACTCAAACGCATCGGCAACAACTTGAATCAAATCACGGCGAAAATCAATGCCGGCGCGTTTCGGTCATACAACTTTGAAGATATGATCGACGGGCAGAAGAAAATCTACGAGTAGCTGCTGGACATTGCGAGGAAAGGATAATGGCAACGGTAAGTTTTATTCCCGAATCACATCAAAGCATCAGCGCAATGAAAGCGGTGATCGAATATTGTTTGCAGCAGAAAAAGGTTGCGGACGAGGACAGCGGCCGCCGATTGGTGAGCGGCGTAAACTGCAACGGCGAAAATGCTTTCATGGAATTTATGGCGACCAAGGCCGCACATCACAAAAAAAGCGGAATGAATTTTTATCATTATGTGCAGTCCTTTTCGCCGAGCGAAAGCGTGACCGCCGAGCAGGTGCACGAAATCGGTTTGGCGTTTGCGCAAAAAGCATGGCCGGGACATGAGGTGCTGGTGACCACGCACACCGATGCAGCGCATCTGCACAACCACTTTGTCATCAACTCCGTGCATTACGAAAACGGAAAGAAGCTCCGCCAAAACCCCGGCACGCTGACAAAACTGCGCTCACTCAGCGATGGTATCTGTCAGCAGCACGGGCTGAGCGTTCTCGAACCGTATAAAAAAGACGGCGCAAACATTTCAAGTCGCGAATACCGTGCCGCGGCGAAGGGCGACAGCTGAAAGTTCAAGCTGATGTCCGATATTGATTTTGTGATGAACCGAAGCGGCAGCCGCGCGGATTTTATGAGGGAGATGCAGCGGCTCGGCTACAAGGTCACATGGACAAATGAGCGGAAATATATTACTTTCACTTGCCCGAACGGAATGAAGTGCAGGGACATTTGCCTGCACGATGAAAAATATTTGAAAGAGGTATTGGAATATGAATTCACAATCAGAAAACAACACACAGCAGAACTCGGCAATGGATATGCTGAGGAAGAAAAACACACGGACGCTGTCCGAGCTGGAACAGATCCCGTATCAGCCGCAGGTGTATGCGATCCCGATAGAACAGCGCAAGCGGGAGAGCAAACTGCTGGCGGACGCGGTGGAGTTTCAGCCGAAACTGTATCAGATGATCGAACGGCTGGCGACGGCGGAGGAGCTGAGCGACCACTGCATCAATATACAGAATATCGAGGCGGAGTATATGGAAAAGACGGTGCGGGAAGTGGTGACGGAGAACCGCAAAACGGCGGCGCAGATGCAGAACCTCGTCGAACAGGCTGGGAAGAATCAAGAGCAGTTTATTTTGAATTGCTCCGAAACCCTTTCAAAGAGTACCGAGACGCTGGACAGCACGATAGAGAAACTGCGCCGAAAAATATTAAAAATTATGATAGCCACGGCGGTATCGACAGTGGTGCTGTCGCTGCTGGTCTGCGCGGTATTCTGGAAGCTGGCAGTATAATCGACAGCACTGCCGAGGACCCGGAGGAACGCCGAAAGCGCATTGAGGCGCAGGAAAACGCATCCAACCTCGGTGCCGTTATCGGGCTTGCGGTCGGTATTCTCACCGCAGCAGCCGACAGCGAGGAAGATATGACTGCCGAGGAAAACGATGAGCCTACTATAATGATGTAGGAGAAAGGAATTGTCTATGACGAAAAAAGAACACGAAAAAGAATTGCGCTGCTATCCGGCGGCGCTGAACGCCGCCGAGGTCGCGGAGATCCTGCGGGTCAGCACCAAGACCGTATACAAGCTGATAAAAGAAAAGTCCCTTCCGGCAGTGAAGGTCGGCAGAGAAAACCGCATTGCCAAATCACAGCTCATTGACTATCTGCGGCAAAGGGAACGACTGGGTTCGAACCCAAAGGCCTGTTTTCTTGAGAAAACTCCCGAAAAAGTCTGGACTTGTGCGGTGAGTTGTGATATTGTTCGTGTCGGCAAAAACAAAAAAGGAGTGAACGCAAATGAATGCCGCAACCACACTTGCAGCCAGCGTACAGGCTAAGAAAGGCCGTCTCTATGCCGTAATACAGGTCAGAGAGAACGGCAGGACAAAGCCCGTATGGCGCGCGCTGGGATTGCCCGAAAGCGCCAACAAATCAAAGGTGAACAAAGCCTACCGAGAGGTGGTGCAAGCCTTTGAGCAGTCCTACGCCGAGCAGATCGCCCAAAACAAAAAGCCTGCCTCGGATATCCCGATCTACGATTATATGTGCGCCTACTATAAAAAGATCGAGAAAAACATTCAAAAGAGTACCGCCGAAAGCTACCGCGGAATGATAAACGGTAGAATTCGGCGGTATTTTACTGCCCGAAAGGATTTGACGGTCGGCAGCATCACCGCAAAGGACATTGAGGATTTCTACGAGTGGATGTTCGAATCAGGCGTAGTCGCCAACACCGTTATCCACTATCACACCGTCCTGCACAGCGCCTTCAAACGGGCTTTCAAGGACGGACTGATTGACTCCAATCCCTTTGACCGCATCGACCGCCCGAAGAAAAACAAGTTCACCGGAGAAAACTATTCCGAGGAGGAGCTGATCGCCATGCTGGGGCTTATCCGCGGGGATATTATCTACCCTGCGGTTATGCTGGCGGGCGGCTTGGGGCTGCGCCGCAGTGAAGCGTTGGGCGCACGGTGGTCGAGGGTAGACTGGGAAAAGAAAACCATACTGCTCGACACCAAGATCATTGAGTATAAGGAAAACGGCAAGGTCATCGTCGAACCTGTGGAGGAAATGAAAAACAAATCCAGCCGCCGCACGCTGCCGCTGCCGGACCCGGTGTATGAAATGCTGTGCGAGGAGCGGGAAAAGCAGGACCTGTACCGGCGAATGTTCAAGGGCAGCTACAACCGCAAATACGACGATTATATCTGCGTCGATCAGCTCGGCGGGCTGATACGCCCGAATCGGGTCACGCAGCGGTTCGCCGACCTGATCAGGCAATACGGTCTGCGCAAGATTCGGTTCCACGATCTGCGCCACACCTTCGCCAGCATCCTTATCAATCAGGATGTGCCGCTGCTGAATGTATCGACCTTCCTCGGGCACTCCGACCTGTCCACAACGGCAAATATCTATGCCCATCTGGATAAGTCCAAGAAGCAGGAAAGCGCCGATGTGATCAGCAGTATCTTTAATAAAGCAAAAGAATGATGCGCCCACGGCGGGCGCATTTTTGCTGACAGAAAGGATGATTTTATATATGACCCAAAAAGAATTTATGAGCGGGAGCGAGCTTCGCCAGTACCTGCACATATCCACGCGGAAAATGAAATATCTGATGGACAACAATTATATCCCGCACGAAAACACGGGACACACGACCCATAAATACCGGGTGCGGACAGAGGATGCGGTGCGGTTCAAAGCCCGTATGGATACCGAACCGGGATTTTTATCGGAACTGAGCGGCATGTTCTCCAACCGCACAAAGTGGCATCCGCTCCCGATGTTTGAAGCCACCCCGGAAAACTGCGAAGCCTTTCGGCGGTGGCTGAACTCGCAGTGGGCAGAGCTGCCGGAGGCTCTGCCCACGCAGACGGCGGCGGAGCTTGTCGGTCACAGCCCGCAGCGCATCCACGAATGGATACGGGAAGAAGCCCTAACCGGCATCAAGCTCGGCACTATACAGTACTGCGCCAAGGCGGAATTCGTAAACTTTATGGCATCACCGCAAAGGCTGGCGCACCCGCGCACGGAAAAATACAAAGAACTGATTCGGGAATTCAAGTACATACAGCGCCGTGAGCGTGAGAACGAGCAGCGGCGGCAGAAAAGGAAAATGATGAAAGAGAGTACATAATCTATGCCTCACCGGAAACGGTGGGGCAGCATTTTTTTGTTTCTGACAGAGCAAACTGAGCGAACAGCGGAATACAATTCCCTTATTCACGATATAATAATAAGGGAAAGTTCGCACAACCCATTGACTGTTCCCTTGTTTTGTGCTATTATTTAAGGGAAACAGAACGGAGGTAAGGGAATGAGAGCCTTTAACTATTCCGCAATCAAGGAGCAGAAGTGGGATTCGGATATCTTAGGATTGATTGCAGCCATATACAAAGAAGCCGGCAAACAGGAATTGTATTTGAAACAGCGCCCGCAGGAACTCGAAAAGCTCGTTGAAATTGCCAAAATACAAAGCACCGAGGCGTCAAACGCCATCGAGGGCATTGTTACCACGAACACACGGATACGACAGCTTGTTGAGGAAAAAACCGCGCCGAAAAACCGTGACGAGCAGGAGATCGCCGGATACCGTGATGTGCTGAACATCATCCACAATGATTTTGACGCGATTCCCATTACGCAAAACTATATTTTGCAGTTTCACAAAATCCTGTACAGTCACATGAACAATCCCGTTGCGGGTCGCACCAAAACCGTGCAGAACTATATCAGCGCCACTTATCCGGACGGACATACGGAAATTTTGTTTACGCCGCTTTCTCCCTTTGAAACGCCGGAGGCACTTGATAAAATCTGCGAAGAATACAACCGTGTCATCGGAAATATGGAGCTGGAACCGCTGATTGCGATTCCGATTTTTATCCATGATTTTCTGTGTATTCATCCGTTCAACGACGGCAACGGCAGAATGAGCCGCCTGCTCACCACACTGCTTTTATATCAAAACGGTTTTTCCGTGGGCAAGTATATTTCGCTTGAGGCCAAAATCGCCAAAAACAAAGATTTATATTACGATGCGCTGGCGCAGTCCCAAAATGGCTGGTATGAGGGGACGGAAAATGTTCTGCCCTTTATCAAGTATCTCCTCGGAACGATTCTGGCAGCATATAAAGATCTGGACGAGCGTGTAGCGCTTGTGGAAACCAAGCTGCCCGCGCTTGAAATGGTGCGCAGAGCAAGCGAGAACAAAATCGGACGGTTCAACAAGCAGGACATCCGTGAGTTATGCCCGACCCTCAGCGACAGCTCCATCGAGAGCGCTTTGCGCAAGCTGGTATCAGACGGTGAACTGAAAAAAGAGGGCAAAGGAAAAAACACCTGCTACTTCCGATTAAAATAATTTTTACGGCACAAAACCGCAGCCCCGCACCTTTTGATTGAGGTGCGGGGCTGCGGTGTTACTTTTCAAATATAGAGATTTTCCATTTTAATCATCATACTCTTACTTTTCGCATATAACCCGTTTAGGTCTAGTGGCACCGAGGTAATTGGTTATTTCTAAATCCATGATGGATACCGAAGAAATGAGCATATAGAAATAATTAAGGAACAAAAGAATGTGCTCTTTTGCGTAGCCTAGCTCATCCGGCAGTATACACTCATTTTTAAAAACATCTTTTTCATAGTCAAAATATGCATGATATAGCGGGTGCTTACCATCAAAGTAAAGGAGACAATAGTTATCAATATTTAAAATCATATTATGGAAAAGCGATTTGTCAATTTCTTTGTATATATCAGAAAAAACACTATTGATTTCTTTTTCGATGTCCATTTCTATGCTTTCGCAAATTAAAAAAGTTGCCATTTGATCACGGACTTTTAACTTTGGATTAAATGCGCTATCGCCTGAATAATTCTTAAAGATATATGGATTATTATCTATATCATTTCTTAGGTCTTTAATTTTTGATAACTTAATTAGAGCGTCCCTTAATGTGGATTTTGTCAACTTAGACTTGGCTTCTATAACACCCACAACACATTCAACCGGGAAAAATTTTTGTTCTCCGTTTTCTATAATTGGAGTGTATTCTTTATCATATATAATTATGTCACATTGGGAGCTAATTCGGTCCTTGCTGGTAATGATAAAACCATTTCCAATATCCAACCGAGTTGGTAAAAAAGGTTTTAGAAAGTTTCTGATTATTTTTTCTCGATATGTCCCAAATTCCCCAGGATGAATAATTTTTCCACTGCTATCAACAAATATTTGCCGAGAGAGATTGATATAGTCATTTTCAAATTGTTCTATTTTTGTTTTAATTAATTGTAGAAAAATATTATTCATTGCAATCATACCATTCTATAATTAGATTTGTCGCAGTTATAAAACCCGACAAGTTTCAACAAAAACTTGTCGGGTTTGGCGGAGAGGATGGGATTCGAACCCATGTGACGTTGCCGTCAAACTGATTTCGAGTCAGCCCCGTTATGACCACTTCGATACCTCTCCATGTATGTTAACTCGGGAAACCGAGATTAACGCAACTATTCTGTTGTATTAGAATTCCTGTTAGAACTCACGGTGTGCCTGCGGCGGGCAAGTGCCCGAAACCCGCACGGTTAAAGGCTTTTCGGAAGTTTTACTTCCGTTTGCCGAAGGAGATTTCGAGTCAGTCCCGTTATGACCACTTCGATATCGCTCCGTGTCTATTTCCGCCCGCCATTCTCGTCGTTTCCAAAGCACTCAAAAATCCTTTGGAGAGAAAAGCAGGAGAGAAAGCTAAAAAATATTCGATTTGAATTTTTGGAAACCTAGAATTAGCAAGGGTTTCCGAGGGGACGAAACGGACAGGCGCTGGAAAGATTTCGAGTCAGCCCCGTTATGACCACTTCGATACCTCTCCATATGATGTAACGCCATTTATTCTACTATACTCCGCAGGAAAATGCAAGGGTGTGGAGAAAGGCGATTGGCAAAAAAGCAAAACTTTTCGCAAAAAACGAAAAAAAGCAATTGACTATTTCTTTTTGATGTGGTAATATAATTAAGCTGTCAAAAGCAAATGCGCTGTTAGCTCAGCTGGATAGAGCGTCTGGCTACGGACCAGAAGGCCAGGGGTTCGAATCCCTTACAGCGCGCCATTCCGCCACAGGCTATCCACTGTGGCGGCTTTTTTATATCTATTGGAGGGTGGGATGCGCGGTGAGTTGGTGGGTGTATGTGTTGGAGTGCCGGGATGGCACCCTGTATACCGGCTGTACCGATGACATCCCCCGGCGGCTGGCGGCGCACAATGCCGGCCGCGGTGCCAAATATACCCGTGGCCGTGGGCCGGTGACGCTGCGCTACCGGGAGGAGACCCTGGATAAACCGGCTGCCCTGCGGCGGGAGGCGGCCATCAAGCGGCTGAGCAGAACTGGAAAGCAAGCCTTGATTGCTGTATACAATAAGGAGAATAAAGATGAAATATAACAAATTGTATCATATGGTGGCCGCCCTGCTGGTGGTGATGCTGCTGGTGCTGACCGCCTGCGGCAGCGAGCCCCGGCAGCCGCAAACGCCTAATGAAACCACCGTGACCGGCCCTGAGGAGATCGGTGAGATATACCTGTACGGGGAATACCATGCCAATGAGCATCTGCTGCAAAAGGAGCTGGCCCTGTGGAAGGACTGCTATGCCCGTGGGGTGCGCTATCTTTTTGTGGAGCTGCCCTATTACACCGCCCAGTACCTTAACCTGTGGATGCAGGCGGAGGATGATACCATTCTGTTAGAGGTTTACGAGGATTGGAACGGCTCCCTTTCCTATAATGAATTGGTTCTGGATTTCTACCGCAGCATTAAGGCGGACTGCCCGGAAACGATTTTTATCGGTACCGATATCGGGCATCAGTACGAGACGACCGGCGCACGCTATGAGGCATACCTGCGTGCCGAGGGTCAGCTGACCAGCGAGGAATATAAGCGTGCCGATGCCTGCGTGATTCAGGGACGGAGCTACTATTTAGAGAGTGACCCCGATAAGCAGGATGATTCCTACCGTGAAAACGCCATGGTGCAGAACTTTATCGCGGCGGTGGAGCGTTTGCCCGCCGGCACCGATATCATGGGCATTTACGGTGCGGCGCACACCGATCCGACCGCGCTTTCCTGGGACGGCACGGTGGATAGTATGGCAAAACAGCTTGCCGCCTACTACGGGGATAAGCTGCACTGCACCGACCTGACACAGCTCCCCGCGCCCACTATCACCGAAGAGGACTTTGCGATAGCGGGCAAGCACTATACCGCGACCTGGCTGGGCGGGGAGGATGCCAGCGTGTGGTCACAGCAGTACCAAAGCAGGACCTTCTGGCGGCTGGAGGGAGCCTATGCGGACTTTGCCGATGCCGCACTGACCGATGATGTCCTGCCCTACAATAATTACCCCATCGAGGTAGAGGTCGGTCAGGTCTTTGCCGTTGAAATGGTTCGCAGCGATACCGGCTCCAGCGAGTGGTTCTATTACCGCTCCGATGGCACCACTTGGAACGGCCTCCCCACCACTGTGGGATTTGACCCGGAAGCGTAAATACGAAAGGCCCCTGCCCGGCTTTGCAGCACGACAGGGGCCTTGCTTTATTCATCCTCTATTTTGGACAGCCGGTGGTGCACCGCTTCGGTGACCGCAAAAAGGTGAAAATACAGCGCCCGGTAGTCCGGTGTGCCGCTTTGCATGCAGGCTTCCTCGCAGTGCTGCTGTTCCTGCTCTATCAGCCGCAGGGCCTGCGATACTGCGTCATACAGGCCGTAGCTCAACTTTTCATAGTCCAGCATTTTTCTTTCTCCTGCATAAAAATTGTTGACTCACCTATTATATGACAAAATGTCATATTAGTCAATTGACAATATGACAAAATGTCATTGGGTGATATGATGCAAAACAATTTGCGAAAGCTAAGAAAAGAAAAAGGTTTATCCCAAATCGCCGTGCAGATGCAGACCGGCATCGAGCAGGCGCTCATTTCCAAATACGAAAACGGCGAGCGGGTGCCGCCCACCGAAACGCTGATGCAGCTGGCCGATTTTTACGGTGTCAGTATGGATTACATTATGGGCCGCACCGACCGCAAGGAAATTAACCGCTGATCTCCCATTTGGGGAGACCGGCGGTACTTTTTATCGGAAAAACGAAAATTTGTTCGAATTATATGGTTCCCAAATGCCGCAAAGTGTGCTAAAATAGGAGCAGAAGGAAGGCTTTCAGCACGGGGGCGCCGCAGGCAAGCCGCGAAGCGGCTTCGGCGGCCGAAGGCCGCCGGCTCCGGCGCAGCCGGAGCGCCTGCGGCGCCCCACCCGGATTCTGCACAGTCCCATCCCAAGGAGGTACCTCCCATGGCAGCACCCCTCGCGGATCGCATCCGCCCCCAGTCCCTCGATGAAATGGTCGGTCAGCAGCATTTGCTGGGGCCGAATGGCCTGCTGCGCCGCATTGCCCAAAGCGGTACTCTGCCCAATCTCATCTTTTACGGCCCCTCCGGGGTGGGAAAAACCACCGCGGCCCGCATCATTGCGGCGGGTGCGGGCAAAAAGCTCTATCGTCTTAATGGCACTACGGCCTCCACCGGGGATATCAAAGCCCTCATTGCGGATTTAGGCGGCTTTGATGCCATGGGCGGTGTGGTGCTGTACCTGGATGAGATCCAGTATCTCAATAAAAAGCAGCAGCAGACGCTGCTGGAGTACATTGAGGATGGCTCCATTACCCTCATTGCCTCCACCACCGAAAATCCTTATTTCTATGTCTACAATGCCATTCTCAGCCGCTGCACCGTTTTTGAGTTCAAGCCGGTGGATGCCGCCGAGGTGGAACACTACCTAGAAAGTGCGATGGAAAAGCTGCGGCAGCAGTCCCCGGAGCTGCAGGTGGAGGAGGGAGCGCTGGCTCACATTGCTGCCTGCTGCGGCGGGGATGTGAGAAAGGCCGCCAATGCGCTGGAGATCTGTGCCCTGGGCGCGATGGCCACTACCGGCCGGCCGGTCATTACGCTGGAGGACGCGAAACAGGCCGCTCAGCGCAGTGCCATGCGGTATGACCGGGAGGGCGATCAGCACTACGATCTTCTCTCCGCCCTGCAAAAATCCATCCGCGGCTCCGATCCCGATGCCGCGGTGCATTACTTGGGTCGCCTGCTGGAGGCCGGGGATCTGCTTTCTCCTTGCCGTCGTCTGCTGGTCATTGCAGCGGAGGACATCGGCCTGGCCTATCCACAGGCCATTGTCATAGTAAAAGCCTGTGTGGATGCCGCTGTGCAGCTGGGCCTGCCGGAGGCCCGCATCCCACTGGCGGAGGCCGCTGTGCTGCTGGCCACAGCCCCCAAGTCCAACGCTTCCTATATGGCCATCAATGCCGCTATGGCAGATATTCAAAAGGGCAGGGGACAAGGCTTCCCGCGCTGCCTGCAAAATGTCCACTATGATAGTGCCGAGGTGGAGCAAAAGGGCCAGAACTATCTCTACCCGCACGATTTCCCCAATCACTGGGTGGCGCAGCAGTACCTGCCGGATGACCTGATTGGTACCCGGTATTATCACTATGGCGATAACAAGACCGAGCAGGCAGCCCGCACCTATTGGGAAACCCGCAAAAAGGAGAAGTAAGCATGGGCTTTTGGATCTTTATGTTCTGCTGCACTCTGCTGATCCCCATTATCATGATTATAGCTGGCAATTCCATGCGTCTTGGTAAATTCAAAACCATTAATTATATCGTCGGCTACCGCACCCGCCGATCCATGAAGAACCAGCAAACTTGGGACTACGCCCACCGGGAGTGTGGTCTGTTGTGGCGACGCTGGGGCAGTACCATGCTGGTGCTTACCGTCATAGCCATGCTGCTGTTTATGGGGGAGGACACCGACCACATTGGGGTGGTGGGCAGCGTTATTACCGTGTTGCAGATGATCCCCCTGTTTCTTTCCATTGTCATCGTGGAAAAGAAGCTCCGGGAAAAATTTGATGAGAACGGCCTTCCGCGGTGATAGCTGTCGCAAGCTCTACCCAAACAAAAAAGCCCCCATAGGGGGCTTTTTATGATGCAAATGGAAGTGCCCACCAATAAGAGGAGGAACCTCAGCGGCTGGTTCCGGCGGCGCTGCCACTGCATTACCATAAGCATAGCATAAAGTGCAGCATATAAAGCGTAAATTACACTAATAAATCAGTGTATAATGTAGCCACTTTGCCCCCTAAAATAGGGGTGAGGTGATAAATATGCTGAGAATAGAACGAGATGAATATGTGAACCGTACTTTCCGTATCAACAAAAAACTGGTGGATCGGATGGAAAAGGTGTGCGATGCCAAAAACATCTCACTGAATAAGCTAATGGTGATCTGTGTGGAATATGCACTGGATAACCTGGAAGAGGATGACCAGCAGGAATAATGGGCAAGAATAAAGAGCCCCTCGGGGGCTCTTTATTTTATTGGAAATAGAGCCTTATCAGCTTACCCGGGCAAAACGATCCTGATAGACACCCAGCTTTTCGCAGATGGCCCGCGCCTCCTCCACATTGCTTGCCGGCGCCGCTATGGTGTATTCCTTGTCGTCATCAAAAAGCCCGGTCACCAGGATGTAGCAACTTCGGTCATGGTCGGTAAACAGCCACCCATAGCCCTCCCCGTGGTCTTCGGTATAAAAGTGGTTGTAGAAGAACCCACCCAACAGGCCGTACTCCCGGCCTTCTCCGCTCAGGGTAAAGTCCAGCTCATCCATGCCGTCCCACAGGGTATAGTCCAACGCGGCGGTGCCCACCACGCCCTGGAAGGTCATGGCGGCTTTACCCATACGCTGTTGGCCCCAGGTGCCGCGCAATGTCAGTGTGGTAGAATGGATCTCCGCGCTTTCTTGTTCCACCATCATGGCGGGCAGCGTTTCATCCGCAGCTTTCTTTATAGGGACAAACATGATGGCCGAAACACCCAACAGAATGGCGCAGATCACCGCGACCAGGATCCAGGTCCGCTTTTCCAGCCCGCCGTTTTGACGGTCGGTCAGCCGCTCACCGCTCATAGGCTAGTCACCGTATCCAGTGCCAGCTCCATCATATTGGTGAATTTGGTCTGCCGGTCCTCGGGGCTCAGTTCTTCGTTCTTACCGATGACATCACTGATGGACAGAATGCCCAGTGCGCGCTTGCCGGCATAGGCAGCGTTGGCATACAGGGCAGATATCTCCATCTCCACACACAGTACCCCCATGGGGCGCCACAGGTCGGTGCGCTCCGGGTGGGCGGAATAGAAGCAATCGCTGGAGAGAACATTGCCGACCATATGCTTCAGGCTCCGTTCCTCGGCCAGTTTGGCCGCGGTGGAAAGCAGCTTCCAATCCGCGATGGGGGCATAGGTGCCGGGCAGCTGGAACTGCGCCATGTAATTGCTGTCGGTGCAGGCGCCTTCGGCTATGACAATATCGCCGAGATGCAGGTCGGGGTGCAGCGCGCCGGCGCTGCCAAAGCGGATAATGTTCTCTACATCGTAGAAATGGAACAGCTCATAGCTGTAAATGCCGATGGAGGGGATACCCATGCCGTGGCCCATAATGGAAACAGGCACGCCATGGTAGGTGCCGGTGTAGCCCAGCATCCCGCGCACAGTATTAAAGCATACAGGGCTTTCCAGGTAGTTTTCGGCGGTAAATTGGGCGCGCAGCGGGTCGCCGGCCATCAGTACATTGGGGGCTATCTGGCCCTTTTGGGCAGCATTATGGGGTGTAGACATAAACAATTTCTCCTTTGCGTTTTAGTTTTTTCTCTATTCGCATTGTACCATATCCGCCCCCGGCAGTCGAGAGTTTTTTGCTGTTTCGCACAAAAAGTCCGGCCCCAGCCGTTGCGAAGCCTGTCGGAATATGATAGAATAAGAAAAAACCGGGGGAGAGAATATTTTATGAATACTATGGTGATCGGAATAGCGGGCGGTACTGGCAGCGGAAAAACCACCGTGACCGAAAAGCTGCAGGAATACTTTGGCGCAGATGTAAGCGTGCTGCACCATGATAGCTACTACAAGCGCCACGATGAGCTGCCCTTTGAAAAGCGCCGGCTGCTCAATTACGATCACCCCGATTCCTTTGATACCTCCCTGCTTATCGAGGACCTCCGTTCCCTTAAGGCAGGCCATACCGTCCACTGCCCGGTATACGATTATTCCATCCATAACCGCACCGACCGCACTGAGGAGGTTCATCCCACAAAGGTCATCATCGTGGAGGGCATCCTCATCTTTGCCGATGAGGAGCTGGCCAGCGAAATGGATATCAAAATCTTTGTGGATACCGATGCCGATGAGCGCATCCTGCGCCGCATCCTGCGGGATGTGCGGGAGCGCGGCCGCACGCTGGAATCGGTGGTGGAGCAGTACCTCACCACGGTAAAGCCGATGCACGAGCAGTATGTGGAGCCCAGCAAGCGCCGGGCGGATATCATCATGCTGCAGGGTGGCCACAATCTTGTCGCGCTGGATATGCTCATCGAGCGCATCCGCAGCCACATCGGCCAGGAGATATAAGCGCAAAGCGAAAAACAGGGCGTCCCATCAGCGGGACGCCCTTTCTGCATGTTTTTCAGTCTACCGATTTCATTGACTCGACCATATTGATCTTCTTCAGCCGGTAGTGCATCACCCAGTTCACCAGGAAGGAGAACAGGAAGGTGATGAGTGTCGCCATCAAAAAGCTCGGCCAGTAGATATTCCGCCCGAACATGATGGAATCCACCTCGGCTGTTGCCACCACAAAGCGGGTGAGCGCTGTGCCCAGCAGCAGGCCCAGCCCGGTGCCCAGTATGGTCAGGATGACGCTTTCCCGGTAGATGTAGGCGGAAACCTCACCATCGTAGAAGCCCAGAACCTTCAAGGTGGCGATCTCCCTTGTCCGCTCGGTGATGTTGATATTGGAGAGATTGTACTGCACCACAAAGGCCAAAAGTCCCGCCGAAACAATGAGCACCGCCACTACATAGCCCAGGTTATCGGTCACATTTTTGTATTGCTCCACCAGCTCCGCATCGCTGGAGATCATCTGCACCGTGCCGCCCGCCAGCAGCTTTTCGCTTGCCGCGGCCCAGTCGTCCCGGTCCGCCAGGTCCACTATCACGGTATTGTATTCCGGCGCCTTGCCAAAGACCTCCTCATAGTATTCCGCAGAGATATAGACAAAGTGTGAGGCATAGTTCTCGCTCACTCCGGCAATGGCCAGCTCATAAGTCCGGTTATCGCCGTCCCGCAGCGTCAGGGTATCTCCGGCTTTCAGCCCCAGCATGGTCGCCAGCTTTTCGGTGATGATGGCCCCCTCCCTTTCGGGAGTCAGCACTCTGCGGCTCACCCGCTCCTGCAGGCTGATAAAGTCGGTCAGCCGGGTATAGTCCTGGCTCACGGTCAGGTTCACCTCGTAACTGTGCCTTTCATCCACTGCGGTGATGGCCGCCCGGTACTGCGGCATCCACTCTTTAATATCGGGGTCGCTTTCCAGCTGGTCAAACAGCGCCTGCTCCTCTGCCTCATCCTCGGCGGAATACCCCGCTAGCAGATCATAGCGAAATACCTTCTGAAACTGGTTCTGCACGATGTCGTTGATGGCGTCCTTGAGGCCGTAGCCGGTCAGCACCAGGGCAGCGCAGCCCGCGATACCCACTATGGTCATCAGCACCCGCTTTTTATACCGGAACAGATTGCGCACCGTGACCTTATGGCTGAAGGAAAGCCGCCGCCAGATAAACGGCACCTTTTCCAGCAGCACCCGCTGTCCGGCCGGGGGTGCCTTGGGCCGCATGATGTTGGCCGGCATCTCACTGAGAACTCCGTGGCACACATTGCAGGTCACCAGGGTAACGCACCCCAGCGCCACTACCACACAGATGGCCGCCACGCCCCAGTGGAACGGGGCTTCCACCGGCGGCAGGTCGTACATGATGCAGTAGGCATCGTAAATGACGGTGGGGAACAGCTTGAAGCCCACGGCGAGCCCCAGCCCGCTGCCCAGTACTGTCGCGCTCAGCGAGTAGATAAGATATTTCTTTTGGATCTCCCGGTCGGTATAGCCCAGCGCTTTCAGCGTGCCGATCTCAGTGCGCTGCTCCTCCACCATACGGGCCATGGTGGTCAGGCACACCAGTGCCGCCACCGCCAGGAAGAAGACCGGGAAAATGGTAGAAATGTTATCGATTCTTGCGGCGTCATCGCCAAATTCGCCCACACCCAGTGCCAGCTCCTTGCGGGTATACAGGTACCACTCCGCCGGTGAGAGCTTTTCCAGCATTTTTTCGGCATCGGCCAGCTGCTGCTTGCCGCGGTCCAGCTCCGCTTTTCCGTCCGCTATTTTCTGCCGGGCATCGGCACTCTTTTCCTCAAATTCCTTTTCGCCGTCCGCCAGCTTCACCCGCGCTTCGGCCAGCTCCTTTTCGCCGTCATTCAGCTGCTTTTCGGCTTTCTCCAGCTCGGATTTATAGGTATCCAGCTGTTTGCGGCTGTCCTCCAGCTCTTTTTTGCCGCTTTCATACTGGGCGGTGCCGGCGTTTATCTGCTTTTCCATCCCGGCAAAATAGCTGTTGACGGCGGTCTGGGTGGCCTTTACCGTTTCCGGGGTGACATTGCCGTTTTTATCGTACAGCAGGTCCCCCAGGTTCAGCTTTTTGCCGTTTTGGTCGGTCAGCTCGTTCAGGGTGGGCTTCAGCGTTTCCGCCAGGATGGGCAGCAGCACCGACCCTTCCGAGAGATTCGCCATCCGCCCCAGTATCGCATTGATCTGCGCCTTGCCAGCGGTCAGCTGCGCCTTGGCGGCATCTACGGCCGCCATTTGCAGCTTGGCGGCCTCCAGCTGCTGCTTGCCCTCCTCGTATTTCTTTTCGTATTCCGCATACTGCTTTTTCTGCTTTTCCAGCTCGGCCCGGCCGTCGGTCAGCTCCTTTTCTCCGTCCTCGATCTGCTTGCGGGCATCCGCCAATTCGTTGGCGGCATCGGTCAGCTGCTGCTCGGCATCAGCCAGCTGTTCTTCGGCATCGGCTATTTTGTCCCGTGCTTCCGGTATCTTTTCATTCAGATAGTCCGCCATCTCCTCCATCCGGTCGTCGCCGCGGGCAACCCCCACCGGCTCCAGCGCCGCCTTGAGGGCCTTCGCCAGCTCGTCATATTCATCGGTGTAGCAGTTGAGGGCATCGCTGCCCTCGGCGGTCACATACAGCTCGGTGTAGTATTCGGCGGTAAAATTCTCCTCCGGCACGTAAATATAGGCGTCCAGGGAGCCATCCCCCACCGTGGTGCTGCCGCGGCGGTTCATATCCAGGTACATCGGGGAATTGACGATCCCCACGATGGTATATTCGGTGTGCTCCAGCTCATTTTCCAGGTCATCTGTTGGGTCGGCGCTGCCCAAAGAAAGCGTCTGTCCCAATTCAAAGTGGTACTTATACTGTATCTTCTCATCAATGACACATTCATCCGCCGCCTGTGGTAGCTGCCCTTCCAGTACCCGCAGCCGGTTCATGGTTTCGGGACTATCCGGGTTCTGGGGCAGGGAAAACACCCTCGTCAAGAAGTTATCGTGGCACAGGGTCAGGCAGTCCACATATTTCCCGGCATAAACCTGCTTTACACCATCCACCGCCGCTACGGCGGCCACATCGTTTTCACTGAATCCCAAAGTGGAGAGCACCTTTACATCCATAGCGTTGTAATCGATATAGTAATCGCTGGCGGTATCCCGCATGTCATCACCGGTGGCCCGCACCCCCGCAAAGAAGCCAACACCCAGCGCCACAATGAGCAAAATGGAACAAAAACGGTTCATGGTTTTACGCATGGTGCGCATGGTATCTTTCCGGAATGCTTCCGTCATAAATATGCCCTCCTTTCTTTTTGGCTTCTGCCGGTTCCCGCCTGGCGGACACCGTAAAATGGGCGATGGCTGTGTTGGCGCCTTGACAGGCATAAGCCCGCCTCCGCTTCGCTCTACCGGGCATCAGCCTGCCTGCGGCCCCTGCCTTGCCCTCCCCGCATTTTCCGCCGCCCGCTTTCTTACCACTCTATTGTGGCAATATCGGCAGGATGGGGATTATAAATATTGCTGGCGACCTTGCTGTTTCGTATCGTAATGACTCGGTCGGCCATTGGGGTGATGGCGGTGTTGTGCGTCACTACGATCACCGTCATGCCGCCCTCCCGGCAGGCGCTCTGCAAAAGCGAGAGGATCTGCTTGCCGGTATTGTAGTCTAGGGCGCCGGTCGGCTCGTCGCACAGCAGCAGCTTGGGCCGCTTGGCCAGCGCCCGCGCGATGGAAACCCGCTGCTGCTCGCCGCCGGAAAGCTGCGCCGGAAAGTTATCCAGCCGGTGGCCCAGCCCCACGGCCTCCAGGGCCTCCGCTGCCGGGATGGGATCATGACAGATCTGCGCCGCCAGCTCCACATTTTCCAGCGCCGTCAGGTTTTGCACCAGGTTATAGAATTGGAACACAAACCCGATATCATGCCGCCGGTAGCCGATCAGCTGCTTGGGGGTGTACTGCACAATGTCATTTCCATCCACCAGCACCTGCCCCTCATCGGCGGTGTCCATTCCACCCAGGATGTTCAGCACTGTGGTTTTACCGGCGCCGGAAGGCCCAACAATAATGGCAAACTCGCCCTTTTCTATGGTAAAATTGATGCCGTCGCTGGCCGCCGTCACGATTTCCCCAGTGCGGTAGCGCTTATACACATCCTTCATTTCCACAAATGCCATCCTGTCGCCCTCTTTCTCTCTCCCGGCTCATTTCTGGTTGCCTTTTTGTCCGGATTGAATTATACTGATTTTATCACTTTTCATTGGGGATTTTCAACTGCCCACCGGCAGCGGGAGCCCAAAAATTTGTTATTTAACGGAAAGTTTACATTCTGTCCGCAAAAGGGAGGAACTTCATCATGGCAAAAAGAGATTTGGCCGCCGAGCTGCTGCGGGAGTTGGGGCAGGACCGTACCCAGTACCATTCCGGGGAGGAGCTTTCCGTCCGGTTGGGGGTCAGCCGCACCGCGGTGTGGAAGGCCGCCTGCCGCCTGCGGGAACAGGGCTATGCCATCGAATCGGTCACCCGGCTGGGCTACCGCCTTACCGCCCTGCCGGATGGCATGACAAAGGAACTGCTGGAGCAGTACCTGCCGCAGGGCAGGGGAGAGACCGTCATCTGCTATGAGGAGACCGACTCCACCAATACCCGCGGGATGCAGCTGGCCCTAGAGGGCGCGCCCACCGGCACTGTTGTGCTGGCGGATCGCCAAACCCACGGCAACGGCCGCCTGGGCCGCAGCTTTGCCTCTCCGGCCGGGCAGGGGGTCTATCTCTCTTATCTTCTCCGCCCGGATTTCGACCCCGCCGCGCTCAGTCTGCTTACCAGCTGCGCCGGGTTGGCTGTCTGCCAGGTGCTGGAGCAACATGGCCTGGCCCCTGCCATCAAGTGGCCCAATGATATCATCCTCGACCGCCGCAAGGTCTGCGGCATCCTCACCAAGCTCACCAGCGATGCCGAAAGCGGCACCATCAATGGCGCGGTCATCGGCATCGGCGTCAATGTCACCCAGCAGCCGCAGGATTTCCCCGAGGAGCTGCGGGATAAAGCCATCTCGGTGCGGGAAGCGGGTGCTGCCGTTCCCCGGGCCGCCATTGCCGCCGGTATCATCACCCGCCTGGATGACCTCTTCCTCCGCCAGCACATTCTTTCCCAACCGGCCGAAAACCTGATTGGGGAACTGACCCGCCGCAGCTGTACCATCGGCCGCCGGGTGGAGGTCATCAGTCCCACCGGCCAGTATGAGGCGCTGGCCGTTGCCATTGCCCCCGATGCCGGTCTCATCGTTGAGCTGCCGGATGGTTCCCGCCGCACCGTTTCCAGCGGGGAGGTCAGCGTCAGAGGTCTTTTGGGCTATACTTAATAAAGGAGCTTCTCTTACTATGTCACACCCTACCGAGCGCTGTGAATTGACCAATCTGTGCATGATCACCGATGCCGAGAACCGTATCCTCGTGCAGGATCGTACCGATCCCAGCTGGCCGGGCATCTGCTTCCCCGGTGGCCATGTGGAACCCGGCGAATCTTTCGTCGCTTCGGTCATCCGCGAGGTACAGGAGGAAACCGGCCTTACCATTCAGGATCCCATTCTCTGTGGCGTCAAGCAGTTCCCACGGGAGGATGGTGCCCGCTATGTGGTGCTGCTATTCCGTGCCACCCGCTTCACTGGTACGCTTACTTCCTCCTCGGAAGGTAAAATGCTTTGGCTGACCCGCGAGGAACTGAAAGGCCACCACCTTACTTCCGATTTTCTCGAAATGCTCCGCGTCTTTGAGAATCCCACCCTCAGCGAGTTCTACTATTATCAGGCTCCCGGCTCCGAAGAATGGCTCCACTCCCTGCTGTGACCCACCGGCGGTGCGCCCCTCCGCTTTTGTCGTGCCGCACCTCCGTTTCGCTCCGGGCGGCCCTCCCCGCTCCGGTGCGCCCCGCCTGCCCATTTATCCCAATCCAAGAAAAATCCCCCGACCACACCCGGCCGGGGGATTTCCCTTCTCTATGCTTTATCGTGAAAGGAGTATGCTTAGTCTTTCTTGCGGAACTTTTCGGGCACCACATACAGCCCGCCGGAGCACTCCGCGATCTCCTCCAGGTTCTTGCAGGCCAGCAGGTCCTTGGTGGCCATGGCACGGTCAATGCCCAGATCCTCGGGATAGGCTACCTTGCCCGCCTTGCGGAAGGCCTCGATCTGCTCCTTGGTCACCATCTCCCCAAAGGGAGTGCCCTGGGCGATGGAAGCCAGCATCAGCTTGCGCTCCTCGGCGTCCTCAGCCATGTAGCAGTAGGCAATGCCCTGCTCGGTCACGGTGTGGCTCACATCCTCACCGTACACCATAATGGGCGGGGCCTCCATACCGGCGTCACGGCCGATGGCGATGGCATCCAGCTCCGGCACAAAGTTATTGCCCTTCTTGCCGCTGCTCTTCAGCATCTGAATAACGATCTTCTGACCGCCGTGCAGGGTGTCCTTGCCTTCAACAAGGCTGTGGTAGGCGGGGCTGCTGTGGCGGCGTCCGCCGGGGTTGTGGCCCATATTGGGTGCACCGCCAAAGCCGCTCAGACGGCCGGCGGTCACGGTGGAGGAGTTGCCGTAGTAGTCCATCTGAAGGGTAGCGCCCAGGAAAGAGTCAATGGCATACAGACCTGCCACCTGTGCCAGAGTACGGTTGCTGCGCAGGGTGCCGTCTGCACCGGTAAAGAAGATATCGCTGCGCTCCTCGGTGTATTTTTCCATGCCCACTTCGCCGCCAAAGGCGCAGATGCTCTCGACCCAGCCCGCTTCGATGGCAGGAATCAGCGTGGGATGGGGGTTCAGCACCCAGTTGCGGCAGATCTTGCCCTTCAGGCCAAGCTGCTCGCCGTAGGTGGGCAGCAGCAGCTCGATGGCCGCACCGTTAAAGCCGATGCCATGGTTGAGACTCTGCACGCCGTGCTTGGCATAAATGCCCTTAATGACCATCATGCCCATCAGGATATCGGCATCCTTGATGAATTGGGGGTCACGGGTGAACAGGGGCTCCATGGGGTAGGGCTTATCGGCAGGGACGATGAAATCTACCCAGCCGCCGGGGATATCCACACGGGGCAGGTCCTCTACGATCTCATTTACCTGCGCAATGACAATACCGCTCTTGCAGGCGGCGGCCTCCACCAGCGTGGGGGTCTCCTCGGTGCTGTAGCCGGTAAACAGGTTGCCGTCCTTGTCGGCCTTGTCGGCAGCCACCAGGCAAACATTGGGGATGAGATCCACAAACAGGCGGGCATAGATCTCCAAATAAGTATTAAAGTTGCCGATCTTCACCTTGCCCTCGGCCAGCATCTCGCTGAGTCGCTGTGCCTGCGTGCCCGCAAAGGCAAAATCCACCGTGCCGGCGATGCCCTTCTCGAAATAATCGAGATGCTCGCTGCGGGAAATGGAGGGAATGATCATGGTCAAGTCGTGCACCACTTTGGGGTCCACTTCCGCCAGAGAAGCCGCCAAGAAGGCCGCCTGCTTCTGATTGTCGCCCTCCAGCACCACCTTATCGCCGGGGTGAATGACCGCTTCCATCAGCTTAACGATGTTTTCAGTCGCTACGGTTTTGCCGTTGCACAGCGCAGCCGCCGCGTTCAGCCGCTCCTCTTTGGAACGGCGCTGTTTGTCCCAAGACATTGTAGAAGAACCACCTTTCACTTTTTCCCTAAAAAAATTATCGATTTATGGCCTATTAAGGCCATGTTAAGATAAAGTATAGCATTGACTTTCTATAATGTAAAATATATAATATGACTAAGATCAATAACACGCACGCTATATGCGCATTGCACGAGGTATCTTCATGGAAATCACACATCTGCGTTACTTCAAAAAAACAGCGGAACTGGAACATATCACAAAGGCGGCGCAGGAACTGCATGTGGCCCAGCCTTCTCTCAGCCGCACCATCAGCATGCTGGAGGATGAGCTCAAGGTCAAGCTCTTCAACCGCAAGGGCAAAAGCATCGAGCTCAATGAATATGGCATCATTGTTCTCAATCACACCAACCGCATCCTCAAGGAGCTGGAGGCCATCCACCGGGAGATCGACGATGCCCGGGAAAACAGCGTCATGAATGTCACCTTCTCCATGAATGCCGCTTCCACCCTCATCCCGCGGCTGGTGCGCGGCTTTAAGGAAGAACACAGCGATATCCGTCTGCACATCCTGCAGGAGGATCTGGTGGAGGATAGCGGCCAGAGCTGCGATCTCACCCTCTTCGCGGGCAGCCAGCCGGTTTCCGGCCCCTATTGCACTACCCTTATCGAAGAGGAGATTCGCCTGGCGCTGCCGGTCACCAATCCGCTGGCCCACTTTGATTCCCTCACCCTCGATCAGGTCTCCAAGGAGGAGTTCATCTGTCTGCAAAAGGGCAAAAATCTCCGCAGCATCACCGATGCCTACTGTAAAATGGCCGGCTTCGATCCCAATGTCGTCCTGGAAAGCGACAGCCCGGAAACCGTCCGTGAGCTGATCCGCGCCGGCATCGGCATCTCTTTCATTCCCATCCTCACTTGGCAGGATATGGAGGATGAACACATCGCCCTAGTACCCATTTCCACCCCCCACTGCCGCCGCTACATCAATCTTTCCTGGCGGGAAAGCAGCTACCTTTCCCCGGCGGCCATCCTCTTCCGGGATTATCTCATCAAGCACTTTGCCGAACTGGTCAAATAACCCTTTGTCCCCGCCGTCCGGCGGGGGCTTTTGTTCCGCATCGCCAAATCTCATCCGAAAAATTCGCAAAATCAAGAATTATTCCTGAATTTATGGTTGATTTTTCAATCGAATTGTCCTATGATATAAGAGTAATATAGTATTAAATGATAGGAGGTGCCGCTGTGTCGCATCTTTCCAAGGTACAGGTCGCCATCCGGGATATCGATGTACTGGGGGAGGCCCTGCGGGCCATCGGCCTGCGCCGCGTGGCGGAGGTTCCGGAAAACTACGAGTTTGCCGGGACCTTCAATACCTGCGATGTCATCGCCGTCAATGCCGTCAACCGCGTTATGGCTTTCAAATTTGTGGATGGCGAGGCCGAGCTCCATTCCAATCTCGAACCCGGCGATTTCGAAAAGACCCGGGATGAACTGCTGCAAAAGTACGCTGTGCTGCTCCTGCGCAAAACCGTGGAACAGGAGGGCAAATTCCAGGTGCGGGAGCAGGAAACCCTGCCCGATGGCACCGTCCGCATCAAGGTAGGAAGGTGGGTGTGACCTATGGCGGAACAGACTGTAACTTACCTCATCGGCAAGGATGGCAAGATCACCGTGGAGGTCAATGGCGTCCGCGGCCCGGCCTGCCGGGAGCTGGTAAAGGAAACCGTCGAAAAGCTGGGCGTGGAGCTTTCCGTCGAGCTCAAGCCCGAATACTTTGACCAGGCGGAGGAAAAGGAGCAGGAGAAAAACCGCTTCTAAGCCAAAGCGTCAGGAGAGGGGGGAGGCAGCATGGCGTCTGCGCTGTGGCTCGGTTCCATGGAACCGCAGTGGCTGGCTCCCTTTTTGTCCCTGCCGGTGCAGGTAATGGTCACGCCGGAGATGATGGTCCCCGTCCTGCCGGGCCAGCGCTTTTTTACTCCCTCGGATGATAGGGAAACGATCGCCGCAGCCCTTTCCAGCCGGGATATCTACTACCTCTCGGTCACCAATTGGGAAAGCGTCGTGATCCCCGCAAACCATGGCCGCCTGCTGGCTTTGGGGCAGGTCCCGCCGCCCCCCGGCAGCCCTGTGGGTTTTCTTGCTACCCCGCCGGATGAGCAGTACCCGGCCCTATGCCGCCTGCTGCCCCCCGCCGAACCGGAAACCCTCTACATCGCCGGTGGGGAAGTGCGCTGCTCCGTCTGGGAGGAGGACTACCTCCCCCTGCTGGAAAGGCTGGGCCGCCTATGAAGGTGGGTAAATTCTACCGCAACCGGGAGGAACGCTGCATCAGCGGCGGTACCGGCTGCGGGGTCGTCTATCTTTCCGGCTGCGATATGCGCTGTGCCTATTGTCTGGTTTACGGCATCTCCCAGGGGGGCAATGGTGTCACTTACACCCCGCGTCAGCTGGCGGAGCTGCTGCTTTCCCTCCAGCAGCGGGGCGTCAGTCATATCAGCCTCGCCAATGTGGAACCCTCCGCCGACGAGGTCATCGAAGCCATTGCCATCGCAAGGAAGCTGGGTCTTACTGTCCCGCTCTGCAATAATTTCAACGGCTATGCTCCGGCCGCCTTGACCGAGCGCCTGCTGCCTTATTTTCAGGCCTACATCATGGATTTCAAATACGCCGATGATGCCTTGGGCCAGCGCCTTTCCGCCGTTCCGGCTTATCCCGCCCATGCCCGGGCCAATCTGGCCCTGCTTTCCGCCCGCTATGGCTCCAACCGCTATGATGCGGTCGGCCTTTTGCAAAGTGGTGTACTGCTGCGGCATCTTATCCTACCGGGGCAATGGCAGAATACTGAGGACACCCTCCGCCTGCTGGCCCAAAATAATCCCCATGGCTACCCCTTGTCCCTCCTCCCGGATTTTGTCCCGGAGGGCAATACCGCCGCTGTACTGCCGCCGCCCTATACCGTCCCCCCGGAATGCCTGCGCGGCTTTACAGATCTTGCCCATTCGCTGGGCCTTTCCCTCCTGTAATTTCTGCAGCTTCGGCCGGTGAAAATCGCAAATGGCTGCGTTGCCCCCTCGCGATACATCAGTCCGCCTTTCGCCGGACAAGAGTATCGCGTCGGCGGCGCCTTGCCCTTTACCGATTTTCCCTCGTCCTCGCCGCTTACATCCCATCGCACTTACACTCCCTTTCCCGAAAGGAGAAAAAATATGAACTTCCGTGAAGAATTCAATCTGTCCATCCGCGCCCGCTGCGCCGTCATGTATGTCACCACCCGGGAGGAGGAACGCCTCCTTTCGGTAGTGAAGGACTGCGCCGCCGAGCTGGAAAATATGCGGGTCGTCAGCTGGGATTTCGCCTCCGGCTTTGATGTCGGCGTGGCCGTGGGCAAGGGCAACCCCATCGCCGTGCTGGATTTCATCGCCAAAGAACCCGCCGATACCCCCATTCTCTATGTCCTCAAGGATTTCCACCGTTTCCTGGAGGACAATATGGTCTGCCGCATGGTAAAAAACCTTGCCGCCCAGCTCAAGCCCCAGCAGAAGAGCATCCTCATCGTCAGCCCGGTGTATAAGGTCCCGGAGGAGCTGACCTCCTCGGTCAGCGTGCTGGAATTCCAGCTGCCCACCCTGCCGGAGCTGCGGGAGTACATCACCAATATCACCCAGAATGTCGTGGTGGATATGGATAAGGAGGGCTTCGAGCAGTTTGTGCGTGCCTTCCAGGGACTCACCATCTCCACCGTAAAAACCATCCTCTCCAAGGCGCTTGCCCGCAGCGGTAAAATCTCGCTGAATGACCTCCAGCTTGTCCTGGAGGAGAAAAAACAGGTCATTCGCAAAACCCAGGTGCTGGAGTTTTTCAATGCCGAAGAGACCATGGGCTCCATCGGCGGCATGGATGTCCTCAAAAGCTGGATCGTCACCCGCGGCATGGCCTTTTCGGAGCAGGCCCAGCAGTTCGGCCTGCCCTACCCCAAGGGCGTCCTCATCGTCGGCATCCAGGGCACCGGCAAGTCCCTTTGCGCCAAGGCCATCAGTCAGCAGTGGCATATGCCGCTGCTCCGGCTGGATGTCGGCCGGCTGATGGGCAGCTATGTCGGCGAGTCGGAAGCCAGGACCAGGGAAATGATCCAGATCGCCGAGGCCATGGCCCCCTGCGTTTTGTGGATCGACGAGGTCGATAAGGGCTTTGCCGGCATCGGCGGCGTGCAGGGGGATAGCGGCGCCCAGGCCCGTGTGTTCGGCAGTTTGATCACATGGATGCAGGAAAAGAAATCCCCCGTTTTCATCGTCGCCACAGCCAATAATATCGAGCAGCTGCCGCCGGAATTCATGCGGAAGGGCCGCTTCGATGAAATATTCTTCGTCAATCTTCCCACCGAAAAGGAACGGGTGGAGATCTTCCGGCTGCACATCAGCCGCCGCCGGGATATCGCCGTCAAGAATTACGACCTGGCCGCCCTGGCCAAAGAGACCAAGGGCTTTTCCGGCGCCGAGATCGAACAGGTCATCAATGACGCCATGTTCCAGGCTTTCTCTCAGCAGCGGGATTTCACCACCGAGGATATCCTCGCCGCCATCCACAGCACCATTCCGCTCTCGGTCAGCTTCCGGGAGACCATCAATAAGCTCATTGCCTGGGCGGGCAGCGGCCGGGCCCGTATGGCCAGCAGCCAGCAGGAGGCCAATGAATCCGCCGCGGGGGATCAGCTGTATTACAGCTACCAAAACGGCACAGGGGATGGCATCCAATGAAATCTTTCGCCAATGACCCCTCCCTCGACCGGGTCCTGCTCATCAGCCGGGAGGAAATGGGCGGCGCAGCGGGCGGCTTCGATCCGCTGCACCCGGTCTACACCCAAACCGAAGGCGCCGATCCCTTCACCTACCGCAATGACTTCTGCCACATGCGCCTTTTGGCCGATGGCACCATGGAGCTGACCGAATTTGGCCGGCCCGCCCGCTTTGCGGAGGAATGGCGGCAGCTGCTTTCTCAGCTGGCCGCCTGCCGCACCCTCACCGATCTGCGCATCTATGATTACGATGGGGATGAGCCGCCCATGGCGGCCGCCCTTACCACCTATGGCCGCCTGCTGCTCTACGGCAATGCCGGGGAATATGCCCCAGCTGCCGGGTGGCAGGGTGTTGCCCGTGTTTTCTGGGATACCGATGGCTTCGGCGCCCTCTGCGAGGATGAAATGTTCCGCGCGGTGGGGGCCCTTTCGGCATTGGATGGCATCGGGGAGATCGAGGAAGCAGTCGGCTCGGCGCTGCCGGGGCATTGCAGCCCGGTGGCCTACCTGCTGCAAAAAAACGGCACTGTCACCCTCTTTGACCGCAAAAATAAGTCCATCCAGCGCCCGCGGGAGCGTGTGCAAAAAATAGCCCTTGTCCGGTACAATCCCTACGGCGTTTCCACCTGGGTCGCCCTTTCTAAGATCACCGGCCGCTTTTTGTGCAGCGAGCCCCGCGATTCCATCTCGGCCGATTTCTTCGGCGGGGATTACACCGATATTATCGCCCCCAACCGCTTCCGCCAAAAAATCGCAGATTTTGCCGCTGTGCCTCGCCGGTATCTCGCCGTCCTCTACCAGAACGGCTATCTGCGGGTGTTCGGCTCCGGCTACCACAGCGGGGATATCCTCTGCGAGGATGTCCGGGGCATCGAGCTGGAGGGGGAGGAGCTCATCGCCTATCTCCCCGCCGATCTTTCCTACGCCCCCGCCATCGATCTGGAGGAGCCGGAGGAGGGCGATACCCTTTCCCCGGCGGAAAGCATCGTCACACTGGGCCAGCCGGTGGATCTTCCGGCCATTCTCTCCCTGCTGCGGCAGCGGGTGGAGGGTTGGCGCCGGGCTGAAGAACTGGCGCCCCCTGCCGCCAAAAAGCCGGTGCGGGCCATCCGCCGCAGCGAAAGATACATCTACTTCCTGTACCGGGATGGCACCGTGGAAGCCGCCCTGCTTACCCACACCGGCCACAGCCCACACGGTGAAAACGCCGTTTCCCACTGGAAAAATGTCCGGGAGGTCATCCCCGGCCGCCACCAGACCTTGGCCCTCTGCGAGGATGGCTCTGTACTGGCCGCGGGCCGGGGCTATGGCCAGCCCTATGCCGTTTCCGCCTGGAAAAATGTCACACAGCTTTATCAGTCCTCCGGCCTGGCGGCCGCCGTTACCGCCGCCGGGACCGTATATGCCCAGTGGGCCGATACCAACGAGTCGGTGCAGGGCACCGAACAGTGGCGGCATATCACCCAGTTGGCCCTGGGGGATGATTTCATCCTGGGGCTGACGACCGCGGGCCGGGTGCTGGCTGCCGGCACCAATGAGGAGGTCACCGCCGGGGTGAAGAACTGGGCAAACATTACCCAGATCGCCGCCGTTTCCGAGGCGGCCGCCGCCCTCACCGGGGCGGGAACCGTCCTCTCCTGCGGGCACCCCCGTTTCCTGCAGTACCAGGGGATGGAGGAATGGCGTCACATCCGCCAGCTCATCGCTTTCCAGAACGGCGGCTCGGTTTTTGTCGGGCTGGATGACGAGGGACAGGTGCATTTCAGCGGCAAATGGAGCCATGGGGCTCTCTGCCGCACCGATAGCATCACCCCCGAAAAATGGTCGGGGCTTCGGCGCATCTGGCAGGAGGGCTACTACCTGCTGGGCGAAAAGCGGGATGGCTCGGTCATCTGGGAAAGCACCCCCACCGAACGGGCGGGGCTGCCCCCGGCTGATGACCATATCACCGACTGGACCGAGGTGACCGATTGGGTCATCGAGGGGGAATACCTCATGGCCATCTTCCGGGATGGCTCCATCGGCTGGGAGGGTACCCGCCGCCGCCCGGAGAAGCGCCGCATCACCGAGGGCTGGCGGAACATCCGCCGGTGCCTTTTGTGGAGCATCGCCGGGGGCCGCAGCAACGCCATGGCCGTGGATGCCGCGGGAAGGCTCTTTTCCGACCAAAGCGGCCCGGAGGGCGAGTTTTTCCGGCAGTTTACCGGGGTGCGCCGCATGGCGGTGTTCCAGCCCTTTTTGCTGGTGCTGCACGGGGAGATCCTCTCCTTTGTGCTGTTTGGCAAAAACGGCTTCGAGCGGCACGACCTGCCCCAGGTGGAGCAACTGCTGACCGCCGAGGAGGGCAAAACCGTGGTGGTCACCTTCACCGATGGCCGGGTGCGTTCCTTTGGCCGGACCCTGTACGATAGCACGGTGGACCCCGCGGCGAAAGCCGTCCGCTTCTACGGCGACCGCAGTGATTACCTCGAAAACGATACCGACCCGTTCCGCCACTTTGAGGGGGTCATCGGGCTGCAGGGGGCTGGTACGCCCTTTGTCCTCTCGGCCCATAATTCCAAAGTCAGCGAGAACTTTTACTCGGTGCAGCAGCTCATGTATTTTGCCGGCATCCGCTATGCCGCCGCGGTGGAGCCGCTGGGCGACCTGCTGCTGGCCGATGGCACCTGCCGCAGCCGCCGGGGCGATCTCTTTGCCAAGTGGGTGGGCATTATGCAGCTTTCCAGCTGTCCCACCCATACCGTCGGGGTCACCACCTTCCACACGGCCGTGGTCTACGGTGATGGGGAATACGGCAGCTGCAGCGTGGATGCCTATATGGGGATCGTCCAGGCCTTTGCCCTGCCCCATGCCACCGTTCTGCGCCAGGCCGATGGCACTCTGATCTCCCTCTGCGAAAAGCTGAGCGAGACCCCCTACGAGCCGCTGCCGGTCACATCGGGTGTGACCATGATGGCCAAGACCGGCAGCCACTTTGCCCTGCTGTGCCGGGATGGCAGCCTGTGGTGCTGTGAAGCCCAGGCCTTTGCTGATAAGATCCGCTGGCGGGGCAGCAGTGAGTACTACACCCGCCCCTGGGGCCCCTGGCAAAGGCTCTTTACCGATGCCACCCGCATGACCGTCACTGGCGAGGAGATTCGCATTTGGCGGCACGATACCCACTACAGCTACATGGAGCCTACCCTGGAGCAGAATACACTCTCCGGACAGGAACCAACGATTATACAGTAAGTATAAATCCTGCAAGGGGCCGGTCGGGGCGCAGCCCGACGCCCCTTCGTGGCGTCACCCGCCTTCGGCGGGTCGGCCCCTTCGTGGCGTCACCCGCCTTCGGCGGGTCGGCCGCTCCGCGGCCGGGGCTGCGCCCCGCGCCCGCCCTCCGCAAAATCTCAAACAAAGGAGAACCCTTATGGCCCTCAAAGACCTGCTGCAAAGCCAGAAAACCATCCGGGAGCTGAAAACCGAAACCGCCGCCCTGCGGCTGGAAAAGGCCGAAGCCGCCCGTCAAAAGGAACAGCTGGAGGCCCGTGCCGCCGCCGTAAATCGGGAAGCCGACCGGGAAGCCGCCGGCCGCCAGCGGGAGCAGACCGAAGCGGTGGAAGCCGCCCAAAGAGCCCTCTTTGAGGCGATGCGCCCCCTGCTGCTGGCCCTGCCCACCGCCCGGCGGGCCATTGCCCAGAACCCCGCGCTGCTGGCCAGGGATATGATCGGGATGTTTGCCCCGGTGGATGATTTTGTGGGGGCGCTGGGCCTTACCGTCATCGGTACGGTGGGGGAGGAGACCCCCTACGACAGCGCCCGGCACGATTGCCCCGCCCTGCTGGCGCAGGGCACTCCGGTCATTGTGGCGACGGTGGGCTATGCCAAAGGGGAGCAGATCTGGGTAAAAGCAAGAGTAAAGGAAGTGATCTGATGGAACGCTACGCCGTCGATTTCGGCACCAGCAATACCGTGGTGGCCCGCTGGAACTTTGCCAAGGAGGAGCCGCAGACCATGAGCTTCCCGGCCATCACCGCGCCGGGGAGCGGCGCCATGCCGCCGGTCACCCCCTCCGTCCTCTACTACCGGGGGGAGGAAAGCTTCCTAATGGGCTACGAGGTCACCTCCCGCGGGCTGGATGATATCCGCAGCAGCCGCTATTTTTGGGGCTTCAAGCGGGGTCTTCTGCACCTCACCTCCCTCTACGAGGACCGCGGCCGGGAGTTTTCCGCCGACCATATCGCGCGGCTGTATCTCACCCGGCTGCTGGGCAATTTGGAGCTGAACGCCGATACCGTGGTCACCTTTACCGCCCCGGTCAATGCCTTTGATACCTACCGGGAGTGGATCTCCGCCTTTTTTGCGGAAAATTACCCCGATGTCCCTTACCGCCTGGTGGATGAATCGGTGGCGGCCGCCATTTCCTACGGCTCTACCCGGGCCGGTTCGGTGGTGTGCGTGGTGGATTTTGGCGGCGGCACCCTGGATGTTTCGGTGGTCCGCATGCCGGAATCCTTTGCCGGGGCGGCGGCCGGAGAAGCGGCCAAGGGCCGGGTGCTGGGCAAAGCCGGCGCCTTCCTCGGCGGCGATGATATCGACCGGTGGCTGCTGGAGGATCTGCTGATGCGGGCCGGCCGCACCGCCGAAGAGTGCGAGGAGATCCTGCCGCAGCTTACCACCCTGGCCCGGCAGATCAAGGAGGAGCTTTCCGCTCAAAGCGAGAGCAGCCGCAGCTTTTTTGATGCCGAGCATTTCAAGACCTACGAGTTCCGCTACACCCAGAATGACCTGCTGGATCTTCTGGAGGAGCACGATTTTTTTGTCACCCTCAATGATGTCCTCAATAACGCCGTCAACATGGCGGAAGCCGGCGGCATTTCCCGCAGCCAGATCGAGCGGGTGCTGCTGGTGGGGGGCACTACCCTCATCCCGGCGGTGCAGCGGGGCATCCGGGGCATCTTTGGCCGGGAAAAGGTGCAGTGCCACAAGCCGTTTGAGGCGGTGGCCCACGGGGCGCTGGCCTTCTCGCTGGGGCTGAATATCGTCGATTTCATCCAGCATTCCTACGCCATCCGCTACCTGGATTCCCTCACCAAGGAGCCGCGGTACAAGATCATCTTCAAGGCCGGCAGCGAATACCCCAGCGAAAAGCCGGTGGTTCTTACCCTGTCCTCCTCCTTCCGCAATCAAAAGGCGATCGAGCTGATGATGGCGGAGATTGAGCACAAGCGGATGGGACGGGTCTCCTTTGATGCCGATGGACGGTTTTCTGCGGTGGATGACAGCAGCGATACCGTGCGGCTGCTCAATTACAGCAAAAATTCCGCCAATGCCGCCGTCATTGCCAAGCTGGAGCCGCCCGGCACCCCGCTGGATAAGCGGCTGAATGTGGCCTTCTCCATTAATGCCCGCAAGGAGCTGACCGCCACCGTGCACGATAATCTCACAGGCCAGGATATCTATGTGGATATGCCGCTGGTGGCACTGCGGTAAAGGGAAAATTTTCGCCCCCCCAATTTCCCCCCAGCCGTCACTTTGTCCCTCACTTTTTCGCAGCGATTCTGCTATATATAAACCCATAAGCAACCCACTACCCCTCGGGAGGAGGAACCGCATGAAAACCACAAAAACAGCCAAGGAAAAACTGGCCGGTCTGGTCCGGGTCATATCCATCCCGCCGGTGATGGTGACCGCCCTGCTGCTCATCCTGTATTTCTGGGGGCCGCAGCCCTTCTGCCCGGTCGGGGAGCTGGTCACCACCATTCTGCTGCTGGGCTTTGTGCCGGTGCTGGCTTATCCGGCGCAGCCGCTGTTCCCCCGCTACCGCAGCCGCGGCCGGGAGGGTCAGCGGGAGCTGGCGTTTGTCTTTACCGGGGTGGGGTATACCATTGCCTTTTTGTGGGCGCTGCTGGCGGGGGTCTCGCCGGAGATTCGCACCATCTGTGCCGGGTATTTTTTCTCGGCGCTGTTCCTTACCCTGTGCAACCGCGTGCTTCACAGGCGCGCCAGCGGGCACGCGTGCAGCGCGGCCGGGCCGCTTTTGTTCCTCATCTACTACTTTGGCTGGTGGATGCTGCTGCCCAGTATTGTGATCGGGTGGCTGGTGGCGTGGGCTTCGGTGGCACTTAAACGCCATACCCCCACCGACCTGCTGTGGGGCGCTTTGTGCAGCGCGGCGGGCTTTGCCATAGCGGTGCTGTGGTTCTAAGGCTTTTTGAAAGTCCCCCCACTAATACGGCAAAATTGCCCCTTTTTTGCAGTCCAAAGGTTAATATTTCACTTTTTTTAACGAAAAGTTTACAATTGAGCCCCCCAAAGGGGGCTTTTTTGATGGAGAGGTTTTTAATTTTCACCAGCTCGGTGAAAGGACATATTGTAAAAGGAACAAGTAAGGGGGCGCCCCCTCTTTGCAAAACGATCCACCGGATTATTTTGCAAATTCATCCCCCTGCGGAGTGCCCTCCGGTACAGGAAATTTCGCGCTCTGCACAGCGCGACCAAAGACCGCAAGCCTTTTGAAAAAGGCTTGACCGAAAACTTTTGCGGTCAGCTCCCTTTGGATTTGACTTAAAAGGAAAAAATCCCCCCACCCGATAGAGGTGAGGGGATTTTCTTTATTCTCAGTGGTCGCAGGTGGCGCAGGAGGGGCAGGCACCTTCCGCCTCTTCGCCCTCGTGGACATCCTTTTTGACATGGCCGACGATGGGCTCAGGGTCGATGCCCTGGCGGGTGTAGTAATCGGAAAGCGCGGCCTTGACCGCCTGCTCCGCCAGTACGCTGCAGTGCAGCTTGGCGGGAGGGAGGCCATCCAGCGCCTCCACTACGGCACGGTTGGAAAGGGCAAGGGCCTCATTGATGGAACGGCCCTTGATCATCTCGGTGGCGATGGAGCTGGTGGCGATGGCGGCGCCGCAGCCGAAGGTTTTGAACTTGACATCGGTGATGGTATCGCCATCGATCTTGAGGTACATCTTCATGATATCGCCGCAGCGGGCATTGCCTACCTCGCCCACGCCATCGGCATCGGGGATCTCCCCTACATTGCGGGGATTGGTGAAGTGATCCAGAACTTTTTCGCTATACATAGGCAATCTCCTTTACAGATCCTTGATTTTTTCCCAGACGGGGGACATGGCGCGCAGCCCCTCCACAATGGGCGGTACCTGGGCAATGATATAATCGATATCCTCCTCGGTGGTGAGCTCCGAGAGGGAAAGGCGCAGGCTGCCATGGGCGACCTCGTGCTTGAGGCCGATGGCCATAAGGACATGACTGGGATCCAGCGAGCCGCTGGTGCAGGCGGAGCCGGAGGAAGCGCAGATGCCGGCCATATCCAGCCGCAGCAGCAGCGATTCGCCCTCGATGCCCTCGAACGAGATATTAAGGTTGCCGGGCAGGCGGTGCTCCCGACTGCCGTTTAGGCGGGTCCTGGGCAGCTGCAGCAGGGAATCGATCAGGCGATCCCGCATGGCGGTGATGCGGGCCATGTTTTCTTCCAGGCTGGCGGTCGCCACAGTGATGGCTTCGCCCAGCCCCACGATGGAGGCAAGGTTTTCGGTGCCGGCGCGGCGGCCCTTTTCCTGTGCGCCGCCATCCATAAAGATATTAGGCAGGATGCCCTTTTTGACATACAAGGCGCCGACACCCTTGGGCGCGTGGAACTTATGGCCGGAGAGGGAGAGCATATCCACCCCCAGAGCCTTGACATCCACCGGGATGTGGCCGACTGCCTGGACGGCATCGGTATGGAACCAGGCGCCATGGGCGTGGGCGATAGCAGCCAGCTCCGCAATGGGCTGCACGGTGCCGATCTCGTTATTCGCCAGCATGATGGAAACCAGCGCGGTATCCTCCCGGATGGCCTTTTCCAGCTCGGCGGGGTCTACCAGGCCCTCCGGGGTGACGGGCAGGTAGGTGACCTCAAAGCCCTCCTTTTCCAGCGCCTTGGCGCTGTGCAGAATGGCATGGTGCTCAAATGCGGCGGTGATGAGGTGCTTTTTGCCCTTGGCGGTCCAGCGGCGCATGCTGCCCTTCAAGGCCCAGTTATCGGCCTCGGTGCCGCAGGAGGTGAAGTAGATCTCGCCCGGCTCGGCATTCAGGGCGGCGGCCACCTGGCGGCGGGCCTTTTCCACGGCGGTGCGGGCGGCACGCCCGATGGAATAAATGCTGCTGGGGTTGCCGTAGTTCTCCATCAGCCACGGGGTCATGGCCTCCAGCACGGCCGGCGTGACCGGGGTGGTGGCGGCGTTATCGGCGTAAACAAAGCGCTTTTCCACAGTGATACACTTCCTTTATCGTATATAGTACAGCCGGAAAATGTTCCCGGCTTTTTATCACGGCAATATAATATACCATATAAGTATAATTTGCAATAGGCAGAGGAAAATTTTTTCGGGGCCTGTGCAGGGTGCGGGAGCAGGGCGGCGGGGACGGGCCGCAGGCCAAATCGTCCTCCGGACGATTTCGGCGGGCAGAGCCCGCCGGCCCCGGCTGCGCCGGGGCGGCCTGCGGCCCCTCCCCCGCCCCCTGCACAAAATTTTCCGAAATGTGTTGCACTTTGCCCGGAAAAACCGTTTATTATAGTGAAGGGCAGCCGCTATCGGCAGGCTTCACAATATTTTTACAATTTGTGGGGGATGTCGCCTTGCGATTTGCATAAAATTTATGCTATAATACTGTAAGAATACAGCAAGATGACAACGGGGAGGGAACAATTTGACAAACTACTACAGCACCGCAAACTACATTTTCAATCTTGTCCTTCAGGTATTGCTAACGGCATACCTTACCTGGGAAATGCTGCTGTATGGCAGGGTCGGATGGGCGGTCGCCCTCGTCCTCGTCACCCTTGCGGCAATCGGCATCAATCTTTACATTTGGCTCAATGTGAAAAAAGGGCGGTTCTCCGCCCAAAAGGTAAAGCAGGGGCGCCTTACCATACTGGTGATTTTACTGGTTTCGCTGCTGTGCCTTGATGTGGTCTCCCGCACGGCGCGCGTTTCGCCGGAAAATCCCACCGTTTCCGCCGCCATCGGGCAGATCGTCCCGCAAAGCGATAAAACAAAGTGCATCAGCGTCAAGCGCAAGGGCAATACGACCTTTGCCGAGGCGGAAGAGGGCAGCCGTGATTTTTCCGCCATGGCGGCAGGCTGGACATATGCCACCACGATAAAGGACGCCGCCGCCGAGGAATTTTGGGCAGTGCTGGAAAAGACCGAGCTGACGCCGCATATCAATACCTTTACCCTTACCGGCAGCGGCACCAAGTTCCGGGTGCTGTACCGGCTGGACTGGGCAGATACCGATGCACCGATGCTGTACCTCGGTCTTACTGCGGACGGGCAGGTTTGGATCTTCCGGGAGCTTGTCCTCCCGCAGTTTGTGCCCGCCTGCCGGGTGCAGTTAGCGGGCGGTAGCGATGACTTCCGGGCCCTGACGCAGGCTTATTCCGACATTTTGGCGGCACACCCCGCCTGATCATTCTGGTACCACGCCACCGCCAGACGGTCGCAGCGCTCATTTTCCGGGTGGCCGGCGTGGCCCTTCACCCACACAAATTTCACCTCGTGATACTTTAGCAGCGGCAGCAGCCTTTCCCACAGGTCTACATTCAGGGCGGGGCTGTTGTCGCTTTTTTTCCAGCCTTTTTTCTGCCAGCCGTACACCCAGCCCTTGGTCACGGCATCCACCAGGTACTTGCTGTCGCTGGTAAGGGTAACGCGGCAGGGCTGTTTCAGGGCGCTCAGCCCCTCTATGGCGGCCAGCAGCTCCATGCGGTTGTTGGTGGTCGTCGGCTCCCCGCCGGAAAGCTCCTTTTCCTGCCCCTTGTACCGCAGGATCGCCCCCCAGCCGCCGGGACCGGGATTGCCGGAACAGGCGCCATCGGTAAAAAGCTGCACCTCTTTTTTTTCTGTCATGGTGTTGTTCTCCGTTTCTGTGCCATAATCTATATAAAATATTATAGCTCACTTGAGCCGGGATTACAACACAGGCAGGTATGTGCCCTGCCTCTTTTGCCGGTCAGCGCAGGGTGCACATTCGGCCGCAGGCCAAATCGTCCATAGGACGATTTCAGCAGGCTTTGCCCGCTGGCCCGCCTTCGGCGGGCGGCCTGCGGCCGAACCAGCCCCCTTGACAGAACCACATTTATGCAGTATAATAAAAACGGAACCAAAATATTTGTGCAAGATGCAATATTTTGTCGTGAATTAGGACACAAGATCGTCGGAACGGAATGGGCGGTCTTACATCATACATTAACCAAAAAATAAAAACAGAACCCAAATTTGAATTGGAGGTACACGAGTGACTGAAAAAAAGAATAATGTACCGGCTTCTGCCGAAGCACCCCGTAAAAAGAAGGACGGGGTCTTTGGGCAGTATTTCCGCAAGAGCCGCAGCACCAAAACCGCCGCCGAGATCGCGGCGGAGATCGAACGGGTGATGCGCAGCGAGGAAGCCACCTCAGGGACCGCCTCCGCAGGAGAACGGCCCGTAAAATCCGCGGCCAAAAAGCCCGGCCAGCCCAAGGCTCCCCAGCAGAAGCCAGCGCAGGCCAAGGCCAAGAACGGCCAAAAGGGCCAGGGCGGCCAAACCGGCAAGTCCAAGCCCGCCGAGGAACAGAAGCCCGCTGCCCAAAAGGAGCAGAAGGCTTCTTCCGCCAAGGGCAAGGCGGAGGGCAAGCCCAAGCAGCAGCCCAAGGCCGCCGCGAAGAATGAGCCCAAAAAGCAGACCCAGCCCGCGGCGCAGAACAAGCCCGCCAAAAGCGAGCCTGCCAAAAAGCAGCCCGCTGCCAAGGGCGGCAGCAAAAAGCCTGCCGCTGCCGCGCAGCAGCCCAACCGCAGCGCCCGCCGCGGCAAAAAGGCCGACGGCACCCGCCGCCCCCCGCTCAGGATCATTTCCCTGGGCGGCCTGGGCGAGATCGGCAAGAACCTGACTGTCTTTGAGACCGAGCAGGATATCCTTGTTGTGGATTGCGGCTCCGCCTTCCCGGATGACGACCTGCCCGGTGTCGATCTGGTCATCCCGGATTTCACCTATTTGGAGAAAAACGCGGCCAAGGTCCGCGGCATCTTCATCACCCATGGGCACGAGGACCACATCGGCTCCCTGCCCTTCCTGCTCAAGCAGATCAAGGCCCCGGTGTACGCCACCGCCCTTACCATCGGGCTCATCAGCGGCAAGCTCAAGGAGCACGGCATCCTCAATCAGTGCAAGCTGAATACCGTCAAGCCCGGCGATACCATCCCGGCCGGCACCACCATGAGCGTCGAGTTCGTCCGTGTCAACCATTCCATACCCGATGCCTGTGCCTTTGCCATCCGTACCCCGGCGGGGCTCATCGTCCACACCGGCGATTTCAAGGTGGATTTCACCCCCATCTCCGGCGAGCCCATCGACCTGGTCCGCTTTGGCGAACTGGGCAGCGAGGGCGTTCTGGCCCTCCTCAGCGATAGCACCAATGCCGAAAAACCCGGCTCCACCCCCAGCGAGCGCATCGTGGGCGAGAGCTTTGAAAAGCTCTTTGAGCGTGCAGCCAATAAGCGCATCATCATCGCCACCTTCGCCAGCAATGTGCACCGCATCCAGCAGGTGGTGGATACCGCCGTCCGGTTCGGGCGCAAGGTAGCGGTATTCGGCCGCAGCATGGTCAATGTCGTGGCCATCGCGCAGGAGCTGGGCTACCTCACCATTCCCGCCGGCGTCCTCATCGATGCCGATAACCTGAAGGACTACACCGATGAGGAGATCGTCCTCATCACCACCGGCAGTCAGGGCGAGCCCATGAGCGCCCTGACCCGCATGAGCATCGGCAGCCACCGCAATATCAAGATCGGCCCCAATGACTGCATCATCATCTCCGCCACCCCCATCCCCGGCAATGAAAAAAGCGTCGGCAAGGTGGTAAACGAGCTGATGAAGCTGGGCGCCGATGTCATCTACGAGCGGATGTACGATGTGCATGTCTCCGGCCACGCCTGCCAGGATGAGACCCGCCTGCTGCTCTCCCTCACCCAGCCCCGGTTCTTTATGCCGATGCACGGTGAATACAAGCACCTGATGAAAAATGCCGGCGTTGGCGCCAGCATGGGCATCCCCGCCGAGCATATCATCATCAGTGATATCGGCAAGGTAGTGGAAACCGATGGCGTGGATATGAAGATTACCGGCATGGTGCCCAGCGGCCGCGTGCTGGTGGATGGTCTTGGCGTTGGCGATGTGGGCAGCGTGGTGCTGCGGGACCGCAAGCTGCTGGCCGATGACGGCCTCATCGTGGTGGTCTGCGCCATCAATGACGCCACCGGCGAAGTACTGGCCGGCCCGGATCTCGTCTCCCGCGGCTTTGTGTATGTACGGGATAACGAGGACCTGATGGCTGATGCCACCGTGGTGGTGCGCAATTCCCTGGAAAAGTGCAAGCTGAACGGCTTCCGCGATTGGGCCACCATCAAGGGCCGCATCCGGGATGAGCTGGGCGATTTCATCGCCAGCCGCACCCGCCGCAAGCCGGTCATCCTCCCCATCATCCAGGAAGTATAACCCCCATCCCCCGGCACTGTCCGGGGGATTTTTGTCAAAATATCTTCCATTATGTTCTATTATTAGAAAATTTACTTCAATTTCCCATTAAATTAGAAAATTTACTTCAATTTCCCATTAAATACTTGACATTCGTCTTAAAATGGAATAACCTTAACTTACCAAAATAATCGCCCCGGGGCGATTCGTGTTTGTCTGCAAACACGAACTCCCTGCGGGTAAAGTAAAGGAGAGGTTACACAATGAAAAAGTTCCTAAGTATTGCTCTGGCACTTCTCATGGTCTGCGTCATGCTGCCCGTCACTGCGCTGGCGGCTGGACCAAGCGGCAGCATCGAGCGCGCCGTCATCACTCATGATAACGGAGTCCTGAAGAACGCTGTGTCTGTTGATCTGAAGAATGTTAACTTTGAGTCCAGCGTACAGGTGCAGCTGTACAGCGGCAAGACCCTGCTGACCACTGCCACCTTGCAGGGAGTAACTCCCAAGAGCTATGGTTTCCTGACCTGCTGCATCGCTACCGAGACTGCTGACGAGTACTGGGCACTGACCCCCTGGACTCCCAAGGACGATATTGTCCCCAACAAGGCTGTCCTGATTGTCGATGGCAGCAAGAAGGATGAAAAGACCTTCGAACTGAATGCCGATGCGTGGGCAGACCTGCCCGGTACCGTGCCCCCCTCTAGCGGCACCATCGTCATCACCACCCCCTCCGAGGATACCACCCCCAAGACCGAGGACCAGAAGAACCCCTCCACCGGCGCCAATGATGTCGTCGCCGCGGCCGTGGCCCTCATGGCCGTCTCCGCGCTCGGCATGGCCGTCCTCACCCGCAAAAAATAAGCCATCCCCCTCATTTTGGGAGCCCCTTCGGGGGCTCCTTTTTCCTGTTATTTTGCTGTAAATATAGCCCAGCATTTAGTCAAACCACACCCATATTTTTCCTCATTCGTAAATTTTCCGTGAAAAAAAGTGAATTATTAACCCCTCATATGCAAAAAAGGGTCGTTTTTGCCGTATTAGTGGAGGGACTTTTCTCCGCCAGGTTTTACGGTTTGTTCACACCGCCGCCCCAAACTGTGGTATAATATTCCCAGAATCCCCCGAAAGGAGCCCCAAAATGAAACGCAGATTTTCCCTTTTCGCCCTGCTGCTGGCCCTGCTGCTGGCCCTCTCCGCCTGCGGCGGGCAGCCTTCTCCCCAGCCCCAGCAGCCCCTCACCACCCTGGAGGAGCTGCAGGAGCTGCTCACCAGGGATTATATCGTCGGCTACCTCTGGTACTGCGATGGCCTGCCGGAGCAGGGCGAACTCACCGAGGATGAGTACCTCCCCGTGGACCCTGCGGGCGGCTATGCCACCCTCGCCGATTTACAGCAACTGGTAGAAAAAACCTACACGCCCGCGTGTGTGTCCGCCCTCCTGCAAAATGCGGATACCATCGGTCGCCCGCGTTTTGTGGAGCGGGAGGGCCGCCTGTATAAAAGCAGCCGGCCGGTTTTCAGCCGCTATTACTGGGATTACGATGCCGAAAGTGTAACCATCACCGAAGAAACTGCCGAAAATCTGACCTTCACCGTGACGATGCAAAACCTGCACACCGGCGAAATGCTGCCCCTTACCCGCACCGCCCAAAAGACAGCCGAAGGCTGGCGCCTGGCCGAAGTGGGCATCCCTGCGGCGGAAGCCGACCTGACCACAGCCGCCGCCGAGGAGACCCGTGCCATCGCCGAAAAATTTGTGGCGGCCTTGGTAGAAAATAACACAGATGCCATCGCGGCGTGTGCGGGCGAGGCCCCGGAAACCTACCAGAACTGGCGCGGCATGAGTATTCCCACCGCCGAAATAACCGAAACGCTGGAGGAATATGACGGCTGTGGCCGGTACCGGGTGCACATGGCGGTAGAAAACGCCTTTGGCGTTTTTGCCAAGGGGGAGGAGGATTATCTCCTCATCGTGCAGCAGGAGCAGGGCCAGGAGACCCCGGTGATTTGCTACTACGAGCCGATGGAAAAGATTGCCTATAATTACAGCGAGGACAGGGATGACCCCGCCTGTGAAATGGCCCTATTGTTCCTGCAGGCGGAGGGCGGCATGCGATTTAACGGCAGCTTTTGGCTGGACCGCGCCACTGCCACCGACTTTGCCCTGACTATGCTGTATGCCGAAAATGAGGGCAAGACCGCCTTTACCGCTGAGGAAGTGACGGCCGCCGCCCAAAAGTATATGGGGCTGACCGGCTTTGCCCCGGATGAGAGCTATCTTGGTGCCGAGGGGTACATTTTGCCGGGCCGGGCGGCCCGCAGCATGCCCCACCTGCTGCTATGGCCCAGCTACCAGGACGGCAGCGGCCGGACGCTGGTGAAGGCCGAGATTTACAGCGACCACCTGAATACCCAGAACTGCCAGGGGTATCTTTTCGCTTTCTACGCCAATGAGGACGGCAGTCTGCGGCTTTCCTCGGTGACCTGAGGAGGGCGGCAGGGGGGCGAGCGGAGCGAGCCCGCAGAGGGACAGGCCCTGGATAGGGGCAGGGCGGGCCGCAGGCCAAACCGTCCCCCAGTGGGGGGCGGTTTCGGCGGGCGGAGCCCGCCGGCTCGCCAAAGGCGAGCGGCCTGCGGCCCGGACCCGCCCTCTGCAGGGGCTGGACGAGAATTTCCCGCGGAAACCGGCAGTAGACGGGCTGCTAAGAATCTTCATCAAAACTTAAAAAAGCCGGGCGGAAATATGGTGCGAACCGGCTTTACATCCCACTGGCAGGTGCTATAATAGACTTATCGAGATCAGACAAAAAACTGGACGAAAAGGAGACCCAGCCATGAATCGATCCTCGCTGAAGAGCGGCATATTCCTTATCACCTACGGCATTGTGCTGTACCTGGTGCTGTCCCATATTGGACTGGTAGCAGGGGCCGGCAGCTACATCATGACGGTACTGCGGCCGGTCATCATCGGGGTGGTCATGGCTTATGTCATCAACCTGCTGATGCGCCCGATGGAAACCAAATGGCTGGCCGGGCTGTGGCGCCGCTGCCCCCGCCTGGCACGCGGCAAGCGGGGCCTCTGCATCGTCCTTTCCATCCTGGGTGTGCTGGCGATCATCACGGCCCTGTGCCTGTTCATCCTGCCGCAGGTAGGGGAAAGCCTGCTGAGCCTGGCCAACAGCATTCCCGGTTATCTCGCCGATGCCGGTGACTTCTTCAACGGGCTGGAAAGTCGGCTGGATATGGAAAACGAGATCATCAGCTACCTGTGGAAGCAGGGGGAAGAGCTGATCAATCAGTCCGGTACCCTCATCAAGAACTTTGTTGGAAGCGCGGCGACATGGCTGCTTTCCTTTGTCACAGGTCTTGCCAGCGGCATCATCAATGGCTTTTTGGGAATCATTTTCGCCATCTACATTCTGGCGGATAAGGAACACCTCAACTACATCTACCACCGGCTGCTGCGTGCCCTCTTCAAGGACAGCATCCGGGAGCGGATCGAGTACATCGTCCGCAAGATCGACCGGGCATTCGGCGGGTTTATTTCCGGCCAGCTCATCGAAGCGTGCATCCTGGGGAGCCTGTGCTTCGTCGGGCTTACCATCGTGGGGCTTTTTGTGGGCGGGATGCCCTATGCGCTGCTCATCAGCGTGCTGGTGGGCGCCACCAGTATCATTCCCATCCTGGGCGCTTACCTCAGTGCCATTCCTTCGGCGCTGCTCATTCTGCTCATCGACCCAGTGAAGGCGCTGATTTTCGTCATCTTCCTCGTTGTTTTGCAGCAGTTTGAGGGCAATGTGATCTATCCCCGTGTGGTGGGCGGTTCCATCGGCATTGGTGGGATGTGGGTGCTGCTGGCCCTGACGGTGGGCGGCAACCTGATGGGCATTACCGGCATGGTGCTGGGGATCCCGGCCTTTGCGGTGATTTATGCCTTGGTGAAGGAATTCTGCGATAAACGCATTGCCGCGAAGGACGCGGCGGCCAAAGCGGCTGCCCCGACGGCGGAGACGGAAAAATCCGCGGAGGGCTGAGCCGGCAAGTGAATACAGCACCGGAGGGGCCTGTGGGTCTCTCCGGTGTTTTGGCGTTTTTGAAAGCTGGCGGGGAGGCAGGGGACGGGCCGCAGGCCCGGCGGCGCAGCCGCCGCAGCGGGCGGAGCCCGCTGAAACCGTCCGGAGGACGGTTTGGCCTGCGGCCCGGATCCGGAATTTTGCAGGGGCCAAAAAAGAAAAGCCCACCCGGCAAAAGCGGGCGGGGCAGATTATTTTTCGGTTAGGGAGCGGCCGCAATGGGGGCAGGTATTGCCCCGTTCCCGGCCAAGATGCCTGCCGCAGTGGGGGCAGCGCAGCACCGCAAAGTGGAAGGCTGTGGCGGCAAGTCCCAGCAGGATCACCGCGCAGCCGAGGAAGAAGTTATTGGACAGGGTGAACAGCACGGCGCACACCAGCATGGCGATGACCAGGCCATCGAACAGGCGGCGGGCGGCGGCAAGGGGCATTCTCTTCATGGGCGCATCTCCTCCCAAAAATCCGGCAGCGAGGGGCAGCAGGCCTCATCGCTTTGGATGGTGAGGGCGGCGAGACGGGTGCCTGCGGCCACGGCCCGGCCCAGGGAAAGCCCGCGGGTGAGCCCCGAAACGACGCCGGAGAAGAAGGAATCTCCGGCACCGGTGGAATCTACCATCTCAACCTTATGGGCGGGACAGTGCCCGGCATCGCCGGTGATGCTATCGTAGTAGACGCTCCCCGCGGAGCCGAGGGTGACCACCATGCTGCGCAGGCCCATGCCGCGGCCGTAGTGCAGGATGGTCTCTACGGCGGCTTCGGGATCGGCACGGGAAACGGGGTGGTGCAGCAGCCGTTCGGCCTCGATATCATTGCAGATGAAGCAGCGGGTGTGCCGCAGCAGGTCCGGCCGGCGCTGCACCATGCTCATATTGGCGGAGATGCAGTAGAGATCCTTCCGATACTTTTGGCACAGTGCTACGATCCATTCGCTAAGTTCTTCGCCCATATCCATCTCCAAGCAGACGCTATCCGCCCCGGAGACAATCTCCTCGCCCCTTTCCTGGAGGTAGCGGGCCAGCGGCTCGGTATCCGGCATCTGGCTGGTGCTGCCGGCCAGGTCGCCCTTTTCATCCATCACGGCCAGCCACAGGCCAACGCCGTTCTGCGGGACGCGGATGCTGTACCGCAGGTCGATCTTTTGCGCTTCCAGCCGCTCCATCGCCTCCCGGCTCATGGGGGTGGTATCCCCCAGGGTGACGAAGGTGACCGGGCTGCCGATGCGGGCCATGTCCTCGGCTACATTGCGGGCCACACCGCCGTGGACAAAGCGGATGCTGCCCAAATTGGTGCCGGTGGCGTGGTACTCCCCGAACGGGAAGCCCTTGATATCGACAAAGATGACGCCCATAACGACGGTGCCTGGCATAGCGATATTCCTCCTTGGCAGGTGGTGGGGTGGATGGAGAGGCGGCGGGACGCGGGAAGGTGCACGGTCAGGCGGCACCCCGCAGGAGTCAGCGCCCAGATGGTTTCCCTAAAGGATGAGCTGGTTGGGGTGTGAAGGGTGTGGAATGCAGGAATGGGTGCGGCCAAGAGGGCGCCCCGCAGGGGCGGCGGCGCAGCCGCCGTAACGGGCCCGAAGGGCCCGTACTCCCGCCCCCGGCAGGGGGCGGGAGCCCTGCGGGGCGTCCGGCCTGCGGCGGGCAGGGACCGATGGAGGGCGTTGCCCTATACTGTGGGATATTGTAGCACATTTTGCGGGGAAAAGGAAAGCCCCGCGGATGGAAAACAGAAGAAAAATGTGAGATTTGGGGGAAAGGACGGGCGGATGGGTTTTCTTTTGGGCGGGGATATGATAAAATAATAGCCATTGTAAAGCCTAAAAGGAGGAAGGACCGGTGCGAAGCGTATTGATGGTGTGCCACGGCAATATCTGCCGCAGCCCGATGGCGGCCACCCTGATGCGGGTGATGGCAGAAGCGGCCGGCTGGGACGATGCCCTGTGGGTGGATAGCTGCGGGGTCAGTGACGAGGAGGAAGGCAACCCGATGGACCGGCGGGCGGTGGCGATGCTGCTTTCCCATGGCATTCGGCCGGCCCCGCATGAGGCCAGGCGATTTTCCCGCGGCGACTATGCCATGTACGATGATATCCTGTGCATGGAGGAGCGCAACCGGCGGGGGCTGCTGCGGCTGCTGGGCGGCGACCCGGAGGGAAAGCTGCGGCTGCTGCTGGACTACACCGATGACCCCCATGATATAGAGGACCCGTGGTACAGCGGGGACTTTGAGAAGGCGTACCGGGAAATACGGGAAGGCTGCACCGGCTATCTGAAGCAATTTAGAGTAAAGTAAAAGGAGAACCCCCAATGATGAAAATGAGCAAGAGAATTTTGGCGGTGTTGCTGGCGCTGCTTTTGCCGCTGCTGCTGGCGGTGCCGGCACTGGCGCTGGATAGCTATGAACTATTTGCCCGGTGGGAGCAGGATGGCTACCCCGAGGATGTGACTGGTGTTTTTTATAATACCGAGACCAAGTGTCTGGCGGTGGTGCTGACCGAGAACACCGAGGCCCGGCAGAAAGAGCCGCGGGATACCCTGACCGATGGGGAAACGCTGACCTTCTTTGCCGGGGAGTACAGCCATGCCCAGCTGGCGGAGTGCGCGGCGGCCATTACCAAGGATATGGAAGAAAACGGGCTGGCCGGGACGGTGAGCATCGGCTGGGGAGCGAACGGCGGCTACGGCCCGGAGGGGAAGGATTTCCGGGTGGTGATAAAGACTGAAACGGCGGAGGTGGCAGCCCTGACTGAGCGCTATGCCGAGTATGACAGCATGGTGGCGGTGGAGGAGAATACCGAGCCGGTGGTGCCGGATGCACCCGTGGAGCCTGAAAAGCAGGGGCTTTCCGACTGGGGGATCATTGGGATCGCGGCAATCGTGGCGGTGATGCTTATCATTGTTATCACCGTGGCGGGCAACAAAAAGCGCGCCAGGAAGAACGGGGAGCATGGAAACATCCAGCTGTAAGGATGTGCGGAAAACGAAAAAAGACGGCTTTGCCCGGGGGCGGGGCCGTCTTTCTTTATTTGGGGATTGGAGCGGGGGAGAGGCGCCCGGAAATTCGCAGCGGCGGGTAACAGGCTCCTCAAATTTTTCCACGCCGTTTATACCGCCGCAGCGGGTGCGCCCCCCGCAAGAACGCATGGGCGGGTGATGACATTTTTGATGCGGACGATCTGCCGGATAGGTTCATTTGGATAGATGCCGGCGGGGCTTGGGCCTGTCATAGAGGCAGTCTCCCTTTGGGAAAGTGAGAGAGGCTTACCGTGTGCTTCGGCGCTCCAGCACGGCGATGTTTTCGATGTGCTCGGTGTGAGGAAACATATCCACCGGCTGGAGGAGGGTGACGCGGTAGCCGCCCTTTTGCAGCAGGGCCAGGTCGCGGGCTTGGGTTTCCGGGCAGCAGCTGATGTAGACGATGCGGCGGGGGGCCATCTTTACCGCGGCGGAGAGGAATTCCGGGGTGCTGCCGCTGCGGGGCGGGTCCATCAGCAGGATATCAATGGAGAGCTTTTCCGCGGCGGCCGCCTGCATCCATTCGGTGGCATCCGCCGCCACAAAGCGGATGTTTTCCACCCCGTTTTCCTTGGCGTTGCGGATGGCATCCCGGACGGCGGCGGGATTCTGTTCCACCCCGATGACCTCCCGGGCGTCCGCGGCGGCGATCATCCCAATGGTGCCGATACCGCAGTAGGCATCCAGCACCCGCTCCTTGCCGGTCAGGCCGGCGGCTTTGATCGCGCGGCGGTACAGGACCTCGGTTTGGGCGGGGTTGATTTGATAAAAGGACCGGGGCGAGATGCGGAAGGTCATGCCGCAGAGGGTATCCCGGATGAAGCCGGGCCCGTAGAGTGTCTGTTCCCGGTCGCCCAGCAGCACGCTGGTGCGGCGGTTATTCACATTCTGCACGATGGTGGTGATCTCCGGGTGTTCCTTTAGAAGTGCCTTGATGAAATTCTGCCGGGAGGGGAACACCGGGCTGGCGGTCACCAGCACCACCATGACCTCCCCGGTGTGGATGCCGCGGCGCACCAATACATGGCGCAGGAAGCCGGTGCGGGCGTCCTCATCGTAGGGGGCGAGGCGGAAGGAAGGCAGCAGCTTTTTGATGGTGACGATGATGGCGGTGGCGTTTTTATCCTCGTTCAGGCAGCTGTTGATATCGACAATGCGGTGGCTGCGGGGCTCGTAGGTGCCGGCAATGACCTTCCGGGAGCGGTCCAGCCCGAAGGCGGCTTCCACCTTATTGCGGTAGTAGCAGGGGCTTGCAGCCCCCAGGATGGGCAGGAGTTTCCCAAAGCGGGAGAGGTGCCGGCGGGCAAGCTCCTGCTTATGAGCCAATTCCTCCTCGTAGCTCATGGCAAGCAGCTGGCAGCCGCCGCAGCGCCGGGAATAGGGGCAGGTGAGTGATGACATGGTGGGGTCCTCCTTGGGACGGGGAAGGATGGTTGGTACGAGGGGTTGGCTCCGGCGGGCGGCCTGCCCGGCCCCTGGCCGGGCTGCCGGGCGCCCCGCAGGGGCGCCCGGTGCGGCGCGGAGCGCCGCGGCCGCCCGCCGTGACCAGCCCCCTGCGGAAATTTGGCGGGGGCGCTGCCGCGGCAGCGGGTCACCGCAGGGTCTTTAAGTAGGCAGCATAGGCCGAGGGAATGGGATAGCTTGCGAAAAGCTCCGCCACGGGGATGGAAACGCACCCGCCCCACAGTGGGGTCTCGGGCGGCAGTTCCACACGGTAGCCCTGCATCTGCCATTCAATGTGGGTAAAGATGTGGGTGGCCGGGCCCAGCGGGGTCACGGCCTCGGTGGGGACGGAGAGCAGCTCCGCGACCTCGGCGGAGGTGTGCAGGCCCGGCAGCGTGGGGAATTCCCACAGGGAGGCGAGCAGGCCGTCCGCGGGGCGCTGGGTGATCTGTACCTCTCCCGGGCGGCACAGCAGCAGTACGGTTTTTTCCTCCTTGCGGCGGCGGGGCTTTTTCTGCCGGGTGGGCAGGGCAAGCTGCGTCCCGGCGGCGCAGGACTGGCACAGATCCCGCACCGGGCAGCTCTCGCACAGGGGGCGGCCGTTGGGCAGGCAGATGAGCGCGCCCAGCTCCATCAGGGACTGGTTAAAATCCCCGACCCGGTGCTGCGGCAGCACCTCCCAGACGATTTGCCGGAATTCCTTTTTTACGGCGGTATCCTCAATGTTGCGGGCGTCGTTCATCAGGCGGGCGGCCACCCGCAGTACATTGCCGTCCACGGCGGGGACGCGGATATCGAAGGCGATGGAGGCGATGGCACCGGCGGAGTACTCTCCCAGACCGGGCAGGCGGCACAGTGCCGCGAAATCGGCGGGCAGCTGGCCGTTATGTTCTTGCATCAGCTGGATGGCGGCTTTTTTGAGGTTGCGGGCCCGGCTGTAATAGCCCAGTCCCTCCCACAGCTTGAGGAGCTGCTGCTCCTCCACGGCGGCTAGGGCCGGGATATCCGGCAGGGCGGCGGTAAAGCGCTCGAAGTAGGCAATGCCGGCCTCCACCCGGGTCTGCTGCAGCATCACCTCGGAGATCCAGGTGCGGTAGGGGCTGGGCTTCTCCCGCCACGGCAGGATGCGCCGGTTTTCATCGTACCATTGTAATAGCTGCCCGGGCAGGGCGGCGGGTAATTGCGGCATAGGGGCCTCCTAAATGGGAAGTAATATCATATTGGATAATTTCGGTTAAAAATACAGTTTGTATAGTATGGATGGGCGGGCCGACTCCGGGCGCTGCACGGGCCTGTCCAGCTGTAATATCTTGTTCCTTAGTATACCACAAACCCGCTCTTACAGCAACGCCCTGCCAATTGACACCGGTGCCGTGAAATGCTATGATAAAAGCGGTATTTTATCTGAAAAACAAGGAGGCAATTCTGCCATGTCTATTCGTGATTCCTACTATTTCGCACTGCTGGAGGTCCATAATGGACGCCCCATCAGTGTTAAAACCTGCTTTAAGGGGCAGCAGGGCGATCTGACCACCCTTTCCCGCACCGTGTGCCGCTGCCAAAAGCAGCCAGACGGCTCCCTGCGGCCGGAATACGGCTTTGATGAAGAGGAAAACGCCAATTGCTTTATCGATCCCCTCACCCCCCGGGAGCGCCTGATCATCCTGGGTGGCGGGCATATTGCCCAGCCCCTGTGCGAGTTTGCCGCCAGGTGCGATTTTTCGGTAACCGTGGTGGATGACCGCATGGATTTCGCCAATGAGGGGCGCTTCCCCCTGGCGCGGGAGGTTATCTGTGACAGCTTTGAGAATGCGATCAATAAGCTGCACATCACCCCCTACGATTTTGTTGTGGTTATCACCCGCGGCCACCGGCACGATGCCAACTGCCTGCGGGCACTGTTCCAGCAGCGGGAGCCTGCCTATCTCGGCATGATCGGTTCCCGGCGGCGGGTCCGCGGCCTTTTGGATATGCTGAAGGAGGAGGGCCTGGACGAGGAGCGCCTGGGCCGCATCTGTACCCCCATTGGGCTGGCTATTGGGGCGGTTTCCCCGGCGGAGATCGCCATTTCGATCCTCTCCCAGGTCATTGAGTACAAGCGCCTGCACGGCGGCATGAACCGTGCCATCAATACCTCCGACCTGGATCTTTCGGTGGTGGAGCAGCTGATGCAGGTGCAGGAGCCGGTGGCGTTGGTCACGGTGGTGGAAACCAAGGGCTCCACCCCGCGCGGCATGGGCGCCATGATGTATGTTTACCCCGATGGGCGCATCGTGGGCAGCATTGGCGGCGGATGCAGTGAGGCGGCCATTCTGCGGGACGCTTTGGACATCATCGGTACTGGCACCTATAAGGTCATTGATATTGATATGACCGGCGATGTGGCGGAAAGCGAAGGCATGGTCTGCGGCGGCATCATGAAGGTGCTGGTGGAGGATATCCCGCTGGATGTATACGACGACTAAAAATCCCCCCCGGGAGGCTGTGCTGTTTCCCGGGGGAGTTCTATCGCGCAAAAGCGAACAAATGTTTCATGTGAAACATTTTGCGGGGAGCTGGCGGGCCGCAGGCCCGGCGGCGCGAAGCGCCGCCGAAACGGGCTCCGCCCGTTTGCCCGCCGGGACGGCGGGCGGCCTGCGGCCCGTATCTTGGATTCTGCAGAGATTACCCCAGCAGCTGCCGGAGGACCAGCACCAGGATGACGCCTGCCATCAGGGCAGGCATGGCGGACAAGCGATCACTGCCGCCGGGGGAAGCGGGGATCAGTTCTTCGCAGCTGATGGTGATCATCAGTCCGGCGATGCAGGCGGTGACCATGCCCATGGTATAGGCCGGTACCTGCCGCCACAGCAGCCGCCCCAGTCCGTAGCCCAGCAGGGTGGGCAGGCAGGTGGAAAGGGAGAGCCAAAAGGCCTTTGCGCGGCGGTGAGTGGCGTAAAGATAAGGGGCCGCTGTGCAGATGCCCTCTGGGACATCGTGGGTGGCGATGGCGACGGCGATGAGCAGCATGGTGCGGTTTTCGCTGCCTGCTGCCATGGCGATGCCCTCCGGGAGGTTGTGCAGCATAATGGCGGCGACCATGAGGAGGGCGGTACGGCGGGGGGCAGAGGGGGCGTTTGGGACGGCGGGCAGGATGCGGTGCAGCGCCAGCACACCGAAGACCCCTACGGCCAGTCCGGCGGCACAGGCAGGTGGGGAGCAGGCGGAAAGGCTTTCCGGGATGAGCTCCAAAAAAGAGAGGGTGAGCATGGTTCCGGCGGCAAAGGCCAGCAGGCGGTGCAGCAGGCTTTCCCGGCTGGGCAGCAGCACCCCTACCGCCGAACCGATGAGCGGCCCCAGCACCGCGACCACCGGTACCCACAGTGTTTCCCGCATGGCAAGCCCCCCTTTTTTGGCATATATATTAGCCGGGCGGCAAAATGATGTGGCATTTGGGGAGAAAGTTTGCTATAATGGCAGCAGGAGCCCGCACAGGGCCGAAACGCCCCGCAGGGGCGCCCGCCCGGCATAGCCGGGTGGGCGAGGCGGTCGGAGGCCGCGAGGCGCCGCCGCAGGCGGCGCCGACCTGCGGGGCGGACCGGCTCCGGGCAGAATACCAGAAAAGGAGAAAATGATATGCAGAAACCGGCACTTGTCATTATGGCCGCGGGGCTGGGCAGCCGCTACGGCGGGCTGAAGCAGGCTGAACCGGTCGGTCCCCACGGGGAGCTCATCATTGATTATTCCATCCACGATGCGATGAAGGCGGGCTTTGGCCGGGTCATCTGCATCATCAAACCGGAAAACCGGGAGATCTTCGAGGAGCGCATCGGTCGGCGGCATACCGCGGCCAAGATAGAATATGCCTACCAGCGCATGACCGATCTGCCGGCAGGGTATACCATCCCGGAGGGGCGGCAGAAGCCCTGGGGCACTGCCCATGCGGTGATGTGCTGCGCCGGGATGCTGCGGGAGCCCTTCGCGGTCATCAATGCGGATGACTACTACGGCCCGGAGCCTTTTGAGGAGCTGTACGGCTTTTTGACCGCGCCGCACGAGGAGAACGGCAAGCTGCAGCTGTGCATGGCGGGCTACCGCCTGGTAAACACCCTTTCCGATAAGGGAACGGTGGCGCGCGGCATCTGCACGGTGGATGCAAACGGCAAGCTGACTGATATTGACGAGCGGCTGAAGATCGGCTGGACGGCGGATGGGCGCATTACCGATGTGAGCCGGGAGGAGGAAGTGGAATATGACCCGCAGACCCCGGTTTCGATGAACTGTTGGGGCTGCCCGCCGGAGCTGATGGAGGAATTCCAGCCGCGGTTTATTCATTTTCTGGAGCACATGGAGGACCCGCTAAAGAGCGAGTTCCTGCTGCCGGAGATGATAGGCGATCTGCTGCACGAGGGCTGCGCCGAGGTGACGGTGCTGCCGGTACATAGCAAGTGGTACGGGGTGACCTACCGGGAGGACCACGAAAAGGTGGCAGCGGCCATGGCGGCGCTGACGGCCGATGGACTGTACCCGGAAAAGCTGAAATAACGGCGGAGGAATCGCTGTTTTATGGGGGGCGGCCGCAGGCCGCCCCCTGTGCCGTTTAGAAAACGGGGAGGCAGCTGACAAAACACCGGAGAAGGACCGTGGACATGGTGAAACATCAAATTTTATTAAAACTGAAAAAGGACCCAGTGCTGGCGGTATCGCTGGTGCTGGCGGTGGTGTCCGCCTTTTTGGTCAGGCCCTCAGCGGCCTATCTGGGCTATATAGATTGGCGTGTGCTGGCGCTTTTGGCGGCCTTGATGCTGGCAGTAGCGGCGCTGGGACAGGCCGGACTATTTGATGCAGTGACGGCTGCCCTGCTGCGCCGGATGAGGGATACCCGGCGGCTGGCGGCCGTACTGGTGGGGGTGTGCTTTTTTGCGGCGATGCTGATGACCAATGATGTGGCGCTGATCACCTTTGTGCCGCTGACGCTGATGCTGACCGCCCAGACCGGTACTGAAAGATTCAATATCCCTATTATTGCATTGCAAACGGTGGCGGCCAACCTGGGCAGCGCCATGACACCCTTGGGCAACCCGCAGAATTTGTATCTCTATTCCCTTTCGGGGATGGGGCTGGGAGAGTTTTTGCGGCTGATGGCGCCGGTAACGGGTCTATCTTTGGTGCTACTGAGCGCGGCGGTACTGTGCCTGCCCTGCCGGCCGTTGGGCGCGGCTGATATCCGCCTGAACCGGCCGGACCGCCGGGGGCTGCTGCTGTGGGGAGCGGTATTCGCGGTATGTCTGCTTTCGGTGCTGCGTGTGCTGCATTACGGAATAGCGCTGGGCGCGGCGGTGCTGGCGGCCCTGCTTGCCGACCGGCGGCTGCTGCGGCGTGTGGATTACAGCCTGCTGCTGACTTTTCTGTTTTTCTTTGTTTTTGTGGGGAATATGAAGGCTCTGCCGACCGTTAGCGAGGCGCTTTCCGGACTGGTGGCAGGGAGGGAAATGACGGTGGGGATCCTGCTGAGCCAAGTGATAAGCAATGTGCCGGCGGCCATGCTGCTTTCCGGCTTTACCGCCGATTACCCGGCGCTGCTGCTGGGGGTGAACCTTGGCGGGCTGGGCACCCTGATCGCCTCAATGGCAAGTCTGATCTCCTACAAGCTGTACGCCGCGGCGGATGGGGCCAGGACCGGAAAATATATGCTCTTTTTTACGGCGGTGAATGTAGTGCTGCTGGCGGTTCTGTGGGGAGCGATGGTTATAATATATAAATGAAATGATATATATTAAGAGAAGGAATTCCCGCTGGACGGCGAAATTTATTGATAGCATATACGCTATAAAGCAAGACAAAAAACGGATAGCAGGGTAAAGCGATGTTTTTTTGAAATGGGACAAGTTGGATAAAATTTTGTCATAGTTGCGCAATTTGATGCTTTTCATTAAAAAATAGTTGCGCAAAACTGCCATAAATTAACGGAAACCAGGCACGGAAGAAAAAAGAGATATTCCTTTTTGGAAATATGGGTAGACTTTTTTGAGATATCCCTTTTCATATTTAGTATGTTATATTAACGGAGCTGAAAGACGCCGGAAGCGGCGGATACAGTTTACGAGAAAAGGGGTATAGAGATTATGGAAGCGATTGCTGCCATTGTGATCTTTGTGCTGATGTTCGCACTGATCATACTGGATAAGATTCCGCGGCATTACATCACACTGGGGTGCGCCGCGGCAACACTCATCATCGTCTTTGGTGTATGCATGAAGAGCCCGCAGGCGATAATGGAAACACTGAACCTAAAAACCATCATCACCGGGAACTTCTGGATCAGCTCCGGAGAGAGCAGCTCCAGCGGTATCAACTGGGAGACCATCATCTTTGTGGCCGGTATGATGGTGATGGTGGAGGGCATGGCCAAGGCGGGCTTTTTCCGCTGGCTGTGCCTGACCATAGCCAAGGCGGTAAAATATAAGGTAATGCCTATTCTTATTACCTTTATGGTGATGAGCGCCGTACTGGCCATGTTTATCGATAGTATCACCGTCATTCTGTTCCTAGCGGCGGTAACGGTCGAGCTTTCTCAGCTGTTGAAATTTGACCCGGTGCCTATGGTGCTGGCGGAAATTTTCTGCGCGAACCTGGGTGGCTCCGCCACCATGTGCGGCGACCCGCCCAATATCATCGTTGGGACTGCGCTGGGTTACAGCTTTGCCGATTTTATCACCAATACCGGCGTTATTGCCGGCATCGCTCTAGTGGTGAGCGTGGTGTTCTACGCGCTGGCTTACCGCAAGGAGCTGACGGCCAGCGCGGCGGCCAATGCCGGGCTGACGGTACATTATCCTGATCCAAGCGAAGCCATTACTGATAAGAAGGAATTTGTGTTGAGCTGCGTCATCTTCCTGTGCGCGGTGGTGCTGCTGGTGACCCATGCCCAGACCCATTTGACCGTGGCGCTTATCGGTGTGGCGATCACGATACTGACGCTGATCTGCTTTGCCAAGGATGCCAAGGAGATCATCCGCGGCGTGGACTACCAGACCCTGCTATTCTTCATCGGACTGTTTGTGGTGGTAGGCGGCCTGGAGCAGACCGGTGTACTGGTGATGATCGCGGAGTTTATCGGCAAGCTGTGTGGCGGCAACATCCTGGCGATGGTCTACATCGTGCTGTGGATCTCCGCGGTAGCCAGTTCGGTAGTTGACAATATTCCGTTTGCTGCTACAATGGTACCTGTAATAAAGACACTGGCGGCCACCACCGGCGCCGATCTTTCCACCCTGGCGTGGGGACTTTCCATTGGTACCGATATCGGCGGCAGCGCCACCCCCATTGGTGCTTCGGCCAATGTAGTGGGTACCTCGGTGGTTTCTAAGGCCGGTCACCCGGTAAGCTGGGGCCGCTACTGCAAGACCGCCATCCCGGCGACCATTATTGTGCTGGGCATTGCCATGATCGTCATCAAGCTGAGATATTTCTAAGCAGAGAGGGAGGACAGTATGGAACACGAAAAGCAGCAGGTCATCATTACTATTGGCCGGGAATACGGCTCCGGCGGACACCTGATAGCCGATATGCTGGGTGAAAAATATGGGCTGCCGGTGTACGACAGTACCATCATCGAGGTTATTGCCAAGGAAAAGAACCTGAACCTGGAGAAGCTGAAGGAGTATGACGAAAAGCCCCGCAACCGGCTGTTCACCCGCTCCATAGATGGATACAGCAACTCCCCGGAGGATGTCATTGCCTATATGGAATTTGACTTCCTGCGGGAGAAGGCAAAATCCGGCGAGAGCTTCATTGTGGTGGGACGCTGCGGCAGCTCCATCCTAAAGGGCTACCGGGGGGTCATCAGCATCTTTGTGACCGGCGATATGCCGGAAAAGATCCAGCGCGTGGCGACGGAATTCCATGTTTCCAATGAGGACGCGGAAATGATGATCCAGAAAAATAACAAGAGCCGCAAGCTGTACCATAACTTCTACTGCAAGGAGAAGTGGGGCGACAGCCGCTACTATGAGCTGACCATCAATACTTCTAAGATCGGCTTTGACAGGGCTGCGGAAGTCATCGACTGCTACATCAAGGAGCGGATGGGTGACGACTGGGCTGAGCATATTGCCAGATAACAAGGCTGAAGAATAAAAGAGAAGGAAAAGACCTCCGCCCGGGGAAACCGGACGGAGGCTCTTTTTATTGCATGGAGGAGGTTAGCCGCGGAAGGCGGGATTGAAGGCATAGAAATTGCGGGAATTAAGGTCATCCTGCACCATGCGGAGGGCTTCGCCAAACCGCTGGTAATGGACGATCTCCCGCTCCCGCAGGAAGCGGATGGGTGCGATGACATCGGGGTCATCGATGAGACGAAGGATGTTATCGTAGGTAGTGCGGGCTTTTTGCTCGGCGGCCATATCCTCGCTCAGGTCGGTGATGGGATCACCGGTGGACTGCATGGAGGCGGAGGAGAAGGGCATGCCGCTGGCGGCCTGCGGCCAGATGCCAACGGTGTGATCGACGAAGTAGGGTGCGAAGCCGGAATTTTTGATCTCTTCGATGGAGAGATTCCTGGTGAGCTGGTGGACGATGGTGCCGATCATCTCCAGATGAGCCAGCTCCTCGGTGCCAATATCATTGAGGAGACCGGCGACCCGGCGGTTGGGCATGGCAAATTTTTGCGAAAGGTAGCGCAGGCTGGCGCCCAATTCGCCATCGGGTCCGCCGTATTGGCTTATGATGATCTGTGCGGCCTTGGCGTTGGGGCGCTTGATATTGACCGGGAATTCCAAAATCTTATCATAGTTCCACATATTCAACCCTCCCAAGGCCAGGGAGTGCAGCCCCAGCTCCAGTTACGGCTGCCCGCCGCGGCACAGGGGGTCAGCGGGGCGGCCTCATTATAGGCGGTACGGGCGGCATCCAGCTTTTCGCAGGCTTTGGCAAAGGCAGCGGCCGCCTCCTGGCAATCCGGATGGGTATTCAGGTACAGGTGGCATTCCAGTGCGGTAAAGGTCTGCCGCTGGACTTCCCTTGTCAGCTGGCAGAGGTTATTTTCAGCCACGGTTAGCCCCCCTTTCACAGTCGCAGCCGGTAAACGGCAGATCCAGCGCCGGGAATAAGGTCCCCCGGCAGAGCGCTTTCTCGGCATCGTAGGTTTCGCCCCAGCGCTGCCACGGTACATAGGCCATGGCAATGGGATATTCGCTATCGATGATGCGGCGGGTGCGGTTCATCCCCGCAGGGGCATAGCCGGGCTGGGCGCCCATGCAGCCGCCGTTATTGCAGTATCTCATCATGTCACTCCTTTCGGAAAGGTTCATTGGCATACTACGGCCGGGGTGGCTGCGCGGTGATTCGGTGGGATTTACATTGAAAAGGGGCGCAAAAGATGCTATAATAGCTCCCGGACGAGATAAAAAACGAAAAGACCCAGCAGAAGGCCGGCATGGGGCGCAGCCCCGCCCGCCCAGAGGGCGGGCGACACGAGCGGAGCTTGTGTGTTTCGGCGGAGCCGAAACGGGCTGCGCCCCCACCGGGAGCTTGCAGAGGGTCAAAAAGGAAAAGGAAGTAGAGCATGATAACAAATTACCAGGAACTGCCCATCCGCGAGGAGATGAAGAAGGCCATAGCGGAGATGGGCTTTACCGAGATGACCGAGATCCAGCAGAAAGCGATCCCGGAGCTGCTGGCCGGTAAGGAGGTCATTGCCAAGGCCCCCACCGGTACCGGTAAGACCTGTGCCTTCGGCGTGCCGATGGTGCAGCGCATCCAGCCGGAAAAAGGCTATGTGCAGGGGGTCATCCTGTGCCCCACCCGGGAGCTCTGCCTGCAGATCACCGAGGAGCTGCAGAAGCTGGGCAAATATATCCCCGGCTTTTCCATCGTGGCCGTGTATGGCGGGCAGTCCATGCAGCCGCAGATCAACGCCCTCCGGAAGAACCCGCAGATCGTGGTGGCTACCCCCGGCCGTCTGATGGACCATATGCGCCGGCGCAATGTCGCTATCGACCGCACCGAGATGATCGTGCTGGATGAGGCGGACGAAATGCTGGATATGGGCTTCTATCAGGATGTACGGTGGATCTTGGACCGGGTGCCGCGCACCAAGCAGATGTCCATGTTTTCGGCCACCATTTCCCGTGAGGTCATGGATATCGGCTGGCTATACCAGCTGGACCCTGTGGAGCTGGTAGTGGAGCCGGTGGCGGAAAATAAACCCCGCATCACCCAATACTGCATCAAGTGCAGCGGCCGGGAGCGCATCGAAACGCTTATCAACCTGTTAAAGCGGGAGGAATACCGCCGCAGTATGGTGTTCTGCAATACCAAGTACGGCACCGTCAGTCTGGTGACCCACCTGGAGAAGGCGGGTATCCGTGCCAAGTGCCTCAATGGCGATATGGAGCAGGCCGCGCGCAACCGCATCATGGGGGCGTACCGCAATAATGAATTTGATGTGCTGGTAGCCACCGATGTAGCCGCCCGCGGCATTGATGTGGAGCAGGTGGATGCCGCCTTTAACTACGAGATCCCCAATGAAAACGAGTACTATCTGCACCGCATCGGGCGCACCGGCCGCGCCGGCCGGGAGGGCGTTTCCTTCGCCTTTTACAGTGAAAACGAGCGCCCGCGGCTTAAAACCATCCTCAAGTATTCCGGCAACAGCTACCATCCCATTACGGTGAATGCGGACGGCAGCTTTACCGCGTGCGAGCTGTAAGGAGGCGCAGCCATGGCGGGAAAGACCGAAAAGCCGGGCGGCAGCTGTGAGTTCTGCGCCCACTACGAGTACGATGACGAAATGGACTGCTATGTGTGCGAGATGAACCTGGATGAGGACGAGATGGTGTTGTTTTTGCAGCACCAGTATACGGCCTGCCCTTATTTCAGCTTCAGCGATGACTACAAGCTGGCGGGGCGCCAGTAAATAAGTAAAAAGCTGCCGAGGAAAGCGAAAAGGCTCTCCGCGGCGGCTTTTTTGTGGGGATTATTCCTCGGACGGCGTGTATTCGCCTGCCTCCAGCTGCGCCAGCATCCGGCTGATGCGGCGGGATGCCTCGTGGGTGTTATCGCAGCTTTGCACATAGCCCACAATGCGCTCCTGTGCGGCGGGGGAAAGGGAAGTAAAGGCGGCCAGCGCCTGCGGCCGTCCGGCCAGTTGCTGATCCCACTGCTGGTCAAAATAGCTGTTCATAGGGGTACCTCCTATTAAAGATGGAATGGAGCAGGGATAGTATGCGCAGGAATACAGATATTACTTGTTGGCAGCGGGAAAAGGCTGTGCTATAATAAAACGAAAAAATACGAAATTAGGAAGTATTTGGCGACTTTGGATCAGAACGGAAGTGATAACAAATGACAGTCACCGAACCGAATATTACCTCCCCGGTAGAAGAAGCCCAGCCGCAGAAAACATCCCGGTGGGCCGCTTGGCGGGGCATGTGGTTCTTCCCGGTGGCGGTGCTGTGGATGGAGCTGGTGCTGCGTATCTCCACCATCGGCTTTGATTATCCCAAGGGCCTTTTATATACCTTCGGCTATTCGCTGGCGGCCGGGGTGCTGCTGGCCCTGCTGGGCAAGGCCTTTTCTCCCAAGGCGGGCCGTATTATTGTAACCGCCCTGTGGGGGATCTTCAGCATCTTCTACATGGGCCAGGTGGTGTATTATGCCATCTTCAAGGTCTACTTCACGCTGTTTTCAGTCGGCGGGGCAGGGCAGGTGGCGCAGTTTTCCAGCGTCATCTTTTCCACCATATTACAATGCTGGTGGGCGCTGCTGCTTATGCTGGTGCCCATTGCGCTGCTCCTCTGGCAGGGCAAAAAGCGCATTGCTTGGGGCCATGAACAGTGGAAAGAGCTGCTGTGGCCGCTTATCGCAGCGCTGGCGCTGCAAATCATCACCACCGGCGGGGCCCTGCTGGATACCGGCGGTGCTATGAGCGTCAGCCGCCTGTATACCACCGATTTTATCAGCAATCTTTCGGTCAGCCGCTTTGGGCTGCTTACCACCTTCCGCATCGAGGCACGCAATGCCATCTTTGGCCCCATGCCGGCGGTAACGGTGGAGGAACTGGAGCCGGAACCCGAACCTGAGCCGGAGCCGGAAGCTGAAAAGCAGGTGATGGAGATCGACTTTGCGGCGCTGGCCGAAGCGACCGAGGACCAAACATTGGCGGAGATGTACCGCTACTTTGCCAAAGTGACCCCCAGCACCAAAAATGAGTATACCGGCTACTTTGCGGGGAAGAATCTCATCTTCCTTACCTGCGAAAGCCTGTGGAAATACGCCATTGATCCCAACCTGACTCCAAATCTCTACAAGCTGTGGAGCGAGGGCTTTCAGTTCACCAATTTCTATAATCCCATTTGGGGCGTTTCCACGCTGGACGGCGAATATGTGAACCTTTTGGGGATGATCCCCGTTACCGGTACCTGGAGTATGACCGAATCCGCCACCAACTGGCTGCCCTTCTCCTTCGGCAATCAGTTTAGGACCATGGGTTACACCACCCGCGCCTACCACGACCACACCTATACCTATTATTCCCGCGATAAATCCCACCCGAACCTTGGCTACGACTATAAGGGCGTGGGCAACGGACTGAACATTAAGGTCATGTGGCCGGAATCCGATGTGGATATGATGAATGCCACGCTGGATACCGTGCTGGCGGATGAGCACTTTATGACCTATTATCTGACGGTCAGCGGGCATCTGGAGTATAATTTCTTCGGAAACGCCATGGCCATGCGCAATGAGGAGGCGGTCGCCGAACTTGACCTGCCGGAGGCCGCCCGCGCCTACCTTGCCTGCAATATCGAGCTGGATAAAGCCATCGGCGTGCTGCTGCAAAAGCTTGAAGAAACCGGCCATGATAAGGATACCGTCATCATGCTGGCGCCCGACCACTACCCCTACGGTCTGGATATCGAATCCCTGAACGCGCTGGCGGGCAGGGAGCTGGATCAGTTCTCCCTTTACCAAAGCTGCTTCCTCATCTGGAGCGCCGATATGGAGGGCCCCGTCGTCATTGATAAGCCGGTTTCCAGCTTGGATATCCTGCCGACGGTCAGCAATCTATTCGATCTGCCCTATGATTCCCGGCTGATGATGGGCACCGATATGCTGAGCGATACCTCCTCGCCGGTCATCTTCCAGGATCACAGCTGGCTGACCGCCTTTGGCTGCTACAATGCCTCCACCGATCACTATACCTCACTGATCGATACCGGCAGCGATGACTACTATGTCAGCAGCATGAACCGCCTGGTTGATCAGAAATTCAATTACTCCAAGCTTATCCTGCGGAAGGATTTCTTCCGCCACCTGTGGGATGATGCCGGACTGTGGCCCGCCGAAGAGCCTGTGGATGAAGAGCCTGCCGCCGCCCCCGAACCCCAGGCAACCCCATGACCCCGAAGGAGGGATCCCCCTGAATGAACCGTAACAATGCCCTGAAAAAGCTGGTGCTGGCAGCGCTGTTTGTGGCGCTGGATATTCTGTTCACCCGTGTGTTTTGCGTCTACCTTATGGGTGGCGCGGAACGCGTAAGTCTGCAAACTCTGGCCAGTGCCGTGTGCGGTTGGGCGCTGGGCCCCTGGTGGGGCGCCGGGGTAGCCGCTGCCGCCGACCTTTTGGGCTCCGCGGTAGGGACCTCCGGGCTATCGTTCTTCCCGGGCTTTACCCTTACGGCGGCGCTGCGGGGGCTTACCTACGGCCTGCTGCTGTACCGCAAGCCCGTGACCTTTCCCCGGTGCCTGGCGGCCAGTGCGGCGGTCAGCATCCTGTGGGGCTTGCTGCTCAATGCGGTCTGGCTCTCCTTCTATATGGGCAAAAACTTTTGGGCCTGGACAGTGGCCAAAGCTCCGCTCAAGCTTCTGCTGGTGCCGGTCTATGGCTATCTTATCTATCTCACCCTCCGTGGCCTGCAAAAAAGCGGCCTGGAAAAACACCTGTAAATATAACGACACCCGCCCCTCTCCTTACCGGAGAAAGACGGGTGTGTTTTTATGCAGGTTTGGTTTTGTGCGCTTAGCCGGCGGTGACGCCGCCTTCTACCACCAATTCATCCTCATAGTCCAGGCCATAGGTATCGGCCAGGGTGGCCTCATAGTCTGCGTGGAAGAACTTCTCCTCACCCAGCGCCTTGATCTCCTCATTCAGCCAATCCAGCAGGGTGGTGTTGCCCTTGGTCACAGCGGGGGCTATGGTGTCATTGCCGCCCAGTGTGGGAATGCCCACCACATAGCCGGGGTTCTGCATGGCATAGGCCAGCACCTCGGTGTTATCGTTGGCCCAGGCTGCCGCGTTGCCGTTTTCCAGCGCGTTCTTGGCGTTGGCGTAGGTATCGTACTTCTGCAGCTTGATGTTGGGATAATTCTCGGTCAGGTAGGTCTCGGCGGTCGTGCCGGAAATGACGATCATCTCATCGTTCTCATCCCAGTCCTCCAGCGTGGTGATGACCCGTCCTTCCGGAGAAACAACGCCCAGTGCTACATTCATGTAGGGCAGCGCGAAGTCCACTTCCTCGGCCCGGGCAGGGGTTACGGTAAAGTTGGCAAGAATCACATCTACCTTGCCGGTCTTGAGGTATTCAATACGGTTGGCCGCCTCGGTGGAGATGAAATTCACCTTAACACCCAGGTCCTCCGCCAGCCGCCGGGCAAAGTACACATCGTAGCCCTGATACTCGCCGTTCTCATCCACATAGCCAAAGGGGTTCTTATCGGAGAATACCCCGATATTGATGGTCCCCGCCGCCTTGATCTCCTCCAGTGTGCGATACCCTGCTTTATTTTCATTGGCTGCGTTGCCGCCATTGCCGCAGGCTGCCATCAGTACCAGCATCAGTACTGCCATGATGGCTGCGATCCATTTTCTTGTGCTTTTCATTGTAATTTCTCCTTTTTATAGTCTTTATATCAATCCCTATGGGGCTTGACTTCATCAAATTCAAATGTCTTTAAGAACTTTTTGGCTCGCTCGGTCTTGGGCGCGGTGAAAAAATCCTCCGGTGCCGCTTCTTCCGCTATTTTGCCGTCCTCCAGGAACAGCACCCGGTCGGCGATGGCACGGGCAAACTGCATCTCATGCGTCACGATGATCATGGTCTTGCCCTCCCGGGCCAGATCCAGCACCACATCCAGCACTTCCCGCACCATTTCGGGGTCCAGCGCCGCTGTCACTTCATCAAAGAGCAGGACCTCCGGATGCATACACAGCGCCCGCACAATGGCCACCCGCTGTTTTTGTCCGCCGCTCAGTTCCCGTGGGTAGCTGTCCTGTTTTTCCCACAGGCCTACCCGGCGCAGCAGTGTTTCGGCCTCCGCCTTGGCGTCCTCCTTTTTGGTGCCCAGTGCCTTACATGGCGCCAGCAGAATATTTTCCATCACCGTCATATGGGGAAATAGCTCATAGCTTTGGAACACCATCCCGATGCGCCGCCGCAGGGCAGGCAGCCCCGCCGGGCTGCGGTCTATCACCTCGCCGCCCAAAAGAATTTCTCCCCCCTGGATCGGTTCCAGCGCGTTGATACATCGCAGCAGAGTGCTTTTACCGCAGCCGCTGGGTCCCAGCACCACGATGACCTCGCCCCTCCGTACCGTAAAGCTCAGGTCCCGCAACACGGTGTTTTCACCGTAGCGCTTGGTCAGGTTCCTTATTTCCAGCAATGAGTCTGACATCGCCTGTTACCTCCATTTTCGTTCCAGTTTTCTGGCCAGCAGGCTGATGGGCCAGCACACCAGGAAATACAGCAGAAATACCGTAAGATAAATGCCAAAGGCCGCATTGGGACTGGCCGTCCGGTTCGCCTCAATGATCTGCTGCGCTACCTTCAGCACCTCCACCACGCCGATCATCAAAATCAGGCTGGTGGTTTTTATCATGCGGGTGATGAGATTGATGGACTGCGGCAGCAGCCGGCGTACCGTCTGCGGCAGCACCACATAGCGGAATACCTGCCCCCGCGTCAGTCCCAGTGCCTCGGCGCTTTCATACTGGTGCCTCGGGATGGATACCAATGCGCCACGCACCAGGTCGCTCATTTCGGCGGTGCCCCACAGCGCAAAGACAATGATCGCCGCCGTTTCGCCATCCAGGTTCCACCCAAAGGCTCTCGCCGTGCCAAAGTAGGCTAAGAACAGCAGTACCATCTGCGGCATAATGCGGATGATCTCCAGGTAGATGCGCAGGATCGCCCGGATCAGCCGGTTCTTTCTGGTCATCAGCACCCCCAGCAGGATTCCCAGCGGAATGCTGATGGCCACCGAGATGAGGCTGACCCGCAGCGCCACCCATAGTCCCCCCAGGAGCCTAACAGCGTTTTTGCCCTTCAGCAGTACCTCCAGTCCCAAATCAGGCATAGCGCAGCCTCCTTTCCAGCCAGCTGCCCAGCAGAGAAACCGGCAGCAGAATGAGCAGATAGCACACCACCAGCAGCGCCAGCGCCTCGGTGGTTTTGGCGTACATGGCAATGAGATCCTTGGCGGTAAACATCAGGTCCATCAGGCTCACCGCGCTGAATACGCTGGTCTCTTTCAGCAGGAAGATCACATTCGCCATAAAGGCCGGCATGCTGATACTCATGGCCTGCGGCAATATCACATACCGCATGGTCTGTCCGCGGGTCAGGCCCAGGCTCAGGGCGCTTTCCTGCTGGATGGGCTCAATGGCTTCCAGCCCGCTGCGAAAGGCCTCCGCCATATAGCTGCCGCCCAGGAACGCCAACCCCACCACGCCGCATACCGCCGGGTCGGTCTTTATCCCGATTTTGGGCAGGCCGTAGTAGATAAAAAACAGCTGGATGAGCAGCGGTGTATTGCGGCTCAGTTCTATGTATCCCGCCACGATCTGCCGCAACACCGGCACCTTCTCGTACTGGATGGCCGCGCACAGCAGTCCCACTGCTGAAGCCAGCGCCGTACCGCACAGCCCCAACCGCAGCGTCAGCCACAGGGCCTCCCGGTACAGCGGCAGCACCTTCATCATAAATTCCCAGTTCAGCTTCTCCACCGTCTTTCTCGCAATTTTGGTAAAACAAAAAGCCGGGGGCTTTTGCAAGCTCCCGGCAGGAATGGCTCTTATCCACACATTTTGCGCTGTGTGCAGGCGCTTTACAGCATACTAAAAGCGCCTGGCCATCTTGGATGTCCGGGAGTTCAGTATGCAACAACAAGAGGAAGCGCTATATCCCATTACGCGGTAGCTTGTCATTGTGTTATCCTCCCTTCCGGTTCCATTTGCTTTGGTATGTTAGCACGATAATACACTCCCGCCGGTCATTTGTCAAGGGGGTAGCGTAAAAATATTTTTGCAGGTTTTCTGTCGCCACACTTCATTTTATCAGATGAGGATCCCCTCGCAGTGGTCTATCTCATGCTGAATGATCTCCGCTGTCCAGCCGGTATAGGTCTTAATGCGAATCTCCAGTTTTTCATTTTGCCAGCGAATCTTTATCCTTTTCCAGCGCTTTACGGGGCGTACACCCGTCAGGGAAAGGCATCCTTCCTCGGTTTCATAAGCCCCGCTTTTCTGCAGAATTTTAGGGTTCAGCATCACGGTATAGCCCGCCCCATCCTGGAAAGCGATGATGCACCGATTCACGCCGATCATATTGGCGGCCATGCCGACACATTCCTCATGGTGCGCCATCAGCGTCTCCAGCAGGTCCCCGGCCACCGGCAGGTCGCTTTCCTCCGCGGGCTTCGCTTTTTGCGAGAGAAACATCTCATCCCTGCAAATCGGTCTTACCATGGTATCCTCCGTCCGTGTTTTTCGGCATAGGTGCCCGGCGCGTTCCGGATCTCCCGGCTCCTCCGCCGGCTGTCCTTCGCATCAGCATCCTTCTTTCGGCAAAACAGTCCTTTACCGCCGGTTGTCCTTATCCCGGTGAGAAAGCTCCACCCGGTAGCCCAGGCTCCGCAGGTAGGCGGCCAGCTGGCAGGCGATGGCCACGCTGCGGTGGCGGCCGCCGGTGCAGCCCACGGCCACTACCAGCTGGCTTTTGCCTTCCCTTTGGTACAGGGGAATGGAAAAGGCCAGCAGCTCCTCCAGCTTTTGCAGCATCTCATGGCTTTCCGGGGCGTTCATCACATAGTCGCGCACTGGCCCCTCAGTGCCGTCATGCTCCTTTAGCTCCGGCACATAGTAGGGGTTGGGCAGGCACCGCACATCAAAGACCAGATCCGCGTCCTGCGGCAGACCATTGCGGAAGCCAAAGGACTGGCAGCTGATGAGCATGGGGGTCGTCTCTCCCTCAAAGATGGTCACGATGCGCCCGCGCAGCTGGCTGGGCGAAAGGGAGGTCGTATCAATGATATAGTCGGCGGCATCCCGTATGGGCTTCAGCAGGCGGCGCTCCTCCCGGATGGCGTCCTCTAGGCAGCCGTCACATTCATCCAGCAGCGGATGTCTCCGGCGGGTCTCCTTGTAGCGGCGCAGCAGCACCTCGGCGCTCGCCTCCAGGAAAAGGATACGGTAAGGGATATGGCGGCAGCGCAGCTCCTCCAGGGCGTGGGGCAGCTCACGGAACATCTTTCCGCTGCGGGAATCCATCACAATGGCGGAGCGGCCGTGATGGGCCGCCGGGGAGTAGCACAGATCGGCAAAGCCGCCCAGCAATGCCGGGGGAATATTATCCACGCAGTAGAATCCGATGTCCTCCAACGCATTGATGACGCGGGTCTTGCCCGCGCCGGAAAGACCGGTCACAATCAGCAGCTCCATGGGACCTCCTTCGGGGTTGGTTCGTCATTTTTCATTATGATTATACAGGCTGCGGCCGCCGGTTGCAATACGGCAGCGGATGGATTTTCCCCCGCGGCAATGATTATCCTGCCGGGGGCATCCCATACTTTCCTCAATCGCATCAAACGGAGGAAATCAGTATGAAGATCCTGTATATTGACCACCACGCGGCGCTGCCCTCATCGGGCGGGGATTGCCGGGCGGTGCAGTTGGCGCAGGGCTGGCAGCAGTGCGGCGATGAGGTCACCATCGTGACCGCCGGGTACAGCCACCGCCGCGGCAAAAATCTGACCGTGGAAAAGGAGATGGAGGAGCAGCAGCTGGAGGGCGTTACCTTTTGCCCGCTCCTCTCTCCGGATTATGACCACGGGGTGGGGGAGTACCGCAAAAGCGTGCAGTCCTTCCTCAAAAAATTGTATCTGAACGCCCCCAAATTGGTGGAGCGCTATCATCCGGAAATCGTCATTGCGGCCAGCGGCTACCCCTACGATTATTTCTGCGCTCAGCGCATCGCCAAGCTGGCCCATGCGAAAACCGTCTTTGAGCTGAGGGAGACCTGGCCGGAGCTGCAGCGGGAGCTTTACCCCGCGGAGGACAGCCGTCTCAATCAGTGCATCGCGGAGTATGCCATGGGCTATGCGCTGCGCGGGGCCGATACCGTGGTTTCCTTCCTGCAAAAGGGGGAGGACTACTGCCGCCAAAAGGAGATCACCCCGGCCCACCTGGCCACCCTGCCGGCGCCCGCTCCGCCGCAGGCATCTCCCCAGCCCCTGCGGGAAGCCGACGCTGAAGCGATCCGGGCCCTGCGGGAGCGATATCCCGTCATTGCCGCCTACGCCGGGCACCTCAATGACCGGCATCTGCCGGAGCTGCTGGTGGGCGCGGCCGGCAGCCTGCGGGAACAGGGCATCGCGGCGGTCATTGCCGGCAACGGCGGCGATAAGCAGCTGCTGCGCCGCGTGATCCGGGAAAACAACTGGGAGAATATCCTGCTGCTGGATGCCCAAAGCGAGCGCCGCCAGCGTACCCTGTACGGCCTAGCGGATATCCTTTACTATGGGGATGACCGCCGCTGTGATGCCCCCTATGGCCCCTACACGCCGCTTTTGCTGCGCATGATGCAGAATGAGAAGCCCATTCTTACCGTCACCCACAGCCCCTTTAATGACGCTCAGCGGGCGGGATGCGCCGTCCCCGCCGGGCAGGTGACGCAGCGCGGGGTGGAGGAAGCGCTGCTCAGCTTTACCATGATGAACGGGGAAAAACGGGTGGCCCTGGGTCGGCAGGCCGGTGACGCACTGTGCATCACTCATGCTCCGGCGCAGGTCGCCCGGGATTACCGCGGCGCCCTTTTGCGCCTATGGGTATGAGAAATTCGTTGGCCCGCCGGGTGCTGTGGGTACATGTCATTTTGCTGCTGGCGCTGTGCGGGGTGCTGCTGCGCATTTTTGTCATTGGCCAGGGGGAACAGTACCGCCAAACCGCCGCGGCGCAGAGCCGCTATACCCTTTCGGCCGGTACGGCGCGCGGCAATATCTACGATTGCCGGCTGCGCCCACTGGTGAATGAAAGCGAAAAAACGGTCTTGGCGGTGGACCCCACCCCAGCGGCCATGACCGCCCTGCGGCAAGGCCTTTCGGCGGAACAGTTCAAGGAGATCTATCCCCTGCTGCAAAGCGGCCGCCCGGTGCTCCTCCCCAGTGATTTTCCCATCTCTGGGGAGGGCATCACCGCCCTCCAGATCCCGCAGCGTTACAGCGCCGATCAGTTGGCCCCGCACATCATCGGCTATATCAATGGTGAAGGCCGCGGCATCTGCGGCATTGAATCCGGCTACGAGGAGCAGTTGACCCGCTGGGGTGGAGAGATCACTGTGCGCTACACGGTAAATGCCTGGCGGCAGGCCACCGGACAGGCCCCGGAGGTGACCGATCCCACCGATCACACGGCCGGCATTGTCCTAACGCTGGATAAGGATCTGCAAACGATTGTGGAGCGGGAAGGCGCAGTGCTGGGTCGGGGCGCTGTGGTGCTGCTGGAAGCTGAAACCGGTGCCATCTGCGCCATGGCCAGCTTCCCGGGTTACGATGTGACCGATGTGGCCGCGGCACTGGAGGCAGCAGACAGTCCTCTTCTGAACCGGGCCACCGCCGCCTGGAATGTTGGCTCCATTTTTAAGGTGTGCGTGGCGGCCGCTGCCCTGGAAAATGAGGTGGAGCTGCCGGAGAACTACTGCTGCGAGGGATTCTACCGCCTGGGAGATCACTCCTACTTCTGCCACGAGCGGGCGGGCCACGGAACGCTGGATTTACAGCAGGCCATGCAGCTTTCCTGCAATCCCTACTTCGTGGAGCTGGGCCAGCGTACCGGTGCCCAGGCCCTGCTGCGGATGGCCCAGCGGCTGGGCTTTGGGGCCGGGAGCCAATTGGCGGAGGGCGTCAATTCTTCCGCCGGGTCGCTCCCAACATTGGCGCAGGCCACTCCCGGGGAACTCGCCAACCTCTCTTTTGGCCAGGGCAGGCTCACCGCCACCCCGGTACAGGTCGCTGGGATGCTGGCTGCCGTGGCCAATGGCGGCTATGCGGTGCAGCCCACCCTTTTCGCGGGCAGGAGCTTTGACGGCAAAATCCTGCAAAGTGATCCCGCCGGTGAGCCCATCCGGGTGATGAACACCGAAACCGCCGAGACCCTGCGCGCCCTGCTGGTAAGCGTGGTGGAGGAGGGTACCGGCTACCGGGCGGCTAACCGCTACTGCGGTGCCGGCGGCAAAACCGCCTCCGCCCAAACCGGCCGGTACCAGGAGGGCGAGGAGATCGTCCACGCCTGGTTCGGGGGCTTTTTCCCCGCCGGGGAGCCCAAATATGTCCTGGTGGTGTTCCAGGAGGGCGGCCGCGCCGGCGGCCAGACCCCTGCCTCGGTATTCCGGGCTATCAGCGAAGCGGTCTACTGCACCGAAAATCCCGGCCCGGCAGATTACGGCGGATAGCTCGCGAAAGGCGCGGGCCCGGGACGCAGCCCAAACCGCCCTCCGGGCGGTTTCTGCGGACTTCGTCCGCAGCGGCGGCTCCGCCGCCGGGGGCTGCGCCCCGCCAGTCCCGCCTCCTCCGCGGCCCCCTTTACGGGCCGCAAGCCTGCAAAATTGCCCTCCGCCACCCTCTGCAAGGCGCAAAAAGACCGCCCCGCTGCCCGGTGCTTTCGGCACCGGGCTCCCGCCCTTCCGGGCGGGATGCGGCGCCCCCTTCGGGGGCGCCGCCGGCGGGGCGGCCTTGTATCAGCCGCAGGGTTATTTCTTGGCGGGGAAGGCTTTGTTCAGCCACGGCACCAGAATGCAGGCCAGTATCGCGGTGATCACGATCTCCGGCAGCATGTAGGAGCCGTTGTACCACAGCGAATACACCGCGGAGGTCATGCCAAACTCGTTGGGCCACAGCGCATCCCAAATCATCCACCCGGTAAGGAAGTGGCACAGGAAGCGCAGTCCCAGCGTCACCACCACACCGCCAATGATGGCCGGCCGACTGGAGCCGAACATTGAAGAAAGCCCGATCACGGTGTAGGCAATGATATAGTCCAGCAGGATAATGGCAATCGCCATGCCCACACTGGTGGCGTACTGCACATTATCCACACCCAGGATAAGCTGCAGCAGGCTGTAAACAAAGGCGGTAAAGGTGCCCCATTTAATGCCCCAGCGGTGGCTGATCAGTACCAGCGGTACCATGCTGCCGATGGTCAGGCCACCGCCAAAGGCCCACAGGCTGCCCACCTTCAGCTCCGAAAGGACTGTGCCGATGGCGATCATCAAAGCACTCTCCACCAGCCGGCGTGTGTTTTGGTTTTTCATACAGTTTTCCTCCAAAAAAATAAGATCGTCCCTGATGGACGATCCGGCAAAGAAGCAGCGGAAAAGCTCCGCTTTGGTAAACGCTCCCTCCGCCGGTATGATCCGGATCAGGTAATAGGGATTCGGGCTTTTGCCCATCTCAGCGCCGCAGCGCACTCCCGGTTTGTGCGGCTTTATTGTACATCATGCTGCATTGCAGGTCAAGTGGTTTGGTGATATAATATTGGCATAGCATCAATACTGGAGGAATATGGCATGAGACCTTTGATCTTATTTGATATGGACGGCACCCTGCTGAACAGCGTTCCCGCCATCGGAGAAAGCTGCAACCGCGCCCTGGCGGAAAACGGCCTTCCGCAGTACCCCATCCCCGCCTATAACGGCATGGTCGGCAATGGTATGCGCGTCCTCATCGGCCGGGCCTGCCCCGCCGGTGCCGCCGAGGAACTGCGGCAAAAGGTTCTCGCCGCCTATGACCGCATCTACACCGAGGAATGCCGCAAACCCGGCATCATCTACCCCGGCATCCCGCAGCTGCTGCAAAGACTCCGGGCCCAGGGCGTTCTTACCGCTGTTATCACCAATAAGCCCCAGCCCCAGGCGGATGCCCTGCGGGAAAGTACCTTCCACGGCATGCTGGATGCCATTTGGGGCCAGCGGGAGGGTTTCCCCCTCAAACCGGACCCCACCCTCGCCCAGGAACTTATCCGCGAGCTGGAGGCCCGCCCCGTCGCTTATGTGGGGGATTCCCAGGTGGATATCTCCCTCGGCAAAAATCTCGGCCTGCCCACCGTGCTTATGACCTGGGGCAGCCGCACGCCCGCGGAGCTCCTTGCCGCCGACCCCAGCGCCATCCTGGCGGATACCGCCGCCCAGCTGGAAGCCCGGCTGGAGCAGTATCTGGCCGATCTGCAATAACGGCCCTCTTGCCGCCCTCCGGGGCGGCTTTTTGATGATAAAGTAGTACTCGCCACACCAAGCCAAAGGCTCCCCTTGCACAGGGGAGGCCATGGGTTGGAGCGCCGCTTACCCTTTGCATAAGGGAGCCTATGAGGACTCGGCAAACAGTGCAGATATCGCATCGAAAAGGTCCATTTGTATCGTCCAAAATATCTCTATAAAATCCATTATTTAGAGAAATATTGCCACCCTATCCCCTAAAATCCACCAAAAATAAAAAAAATTTCAAAAAACGGACATTCCATGCAGGAACATCCGTTCTTTTTTGCGTATTATATTAGTAGAGGGCTTTGCAAAGTGTGACCGATCGTCCTCCCGGGCCCTCCCTTTCTCGAGAAGGTGACAATTGAATCATTTGGTGCAAACCGGCGTTTTGGGCGGCGGCTTTCTTTCCTGCACCCTAAATGGACCGTACCTCCACCTGCGGCTGCAGGGCGCCTATGTCGCTCATCACGGGGGGCTGTGTTCCGGCCCGTACCACCTTTGCGGTAGCGGCCGCTACCGCAAATCGCAGGGTCTCCTCGGGTGTGAGCCCGTGCAGCCGGGCATAGATGAGCGCGGCCGTCATGGTGTCCCCGGCCCCTGTGGTATTAAGCGCGGTCACAGTAGGGGCCGCGGCAAAAAGTACCGCTTCCCGGGTGGCCAGCAGCGCCCCCTGCGCCCCCAGGGAAACCACCACCTGTCCTACCCCGCGGTGCAGCAGCTGCCAGGCCGCTTCCGCCAGGGATTCAGTGGTTGCCAGGCGGTAGCCGTACAGGGGCTCCAGCTCCTCCCGGTTGGGTTTTATGCAGTCCGGCTTCGCTGTGATCCCCAAAATCAGTGGTTCCCCGGCGGTATCCAGGTAAACGGCGGCTCCCCTTTTCCGGCACTCAGCGGTGAGATCCCGGTACCAGCCGGCCGGCAGTTCCTGCGGCAGACTGCCGCACAGCACCACCACATCCCCCGGCAAAAGGCGCTCCAGCAGCTCCTCCCGCAGGCGCCCAGCAGGGGCGGCCTCCCCCAGCAGACCGGGGGCGTTCAGCTCGGTGGTCAGTCCATCCCCCCGGGAGGAAATTTTGAGATTGACCCGGGTAGGATGAGGGGCGGCATAAATGGCGCAGGGCAGCTCCTCCTGCCGCAGCAGCCCGGCCAGCTCCTGGCCGGTCGTCCCGCCCGCGATGGTCAGGGCAACGCAGTCCTCGGCAAAGACACGCAGGGCCCTTGCCACATTGATGCCCTTGCCGCCGGCATAGCGGCAGCGGGAAAGAACCCGGTGGGTGGCGCCGGGCCGCAAATGCTCCACTTCCAGTGTTTCATCAATAGCGGGATTGAGGGTGACGGTGTAGATCATAAAAATCACCTCCGGGGCAAATTTCCATCCCCAGTATAGCGCATAAGTGGGGGAGTTGTCCACCAAAAGAAAAGCCCTCTCCGGAGTAGGGGAGGGGATGCGCTGTGGCCAAACGGCAGTCCACCTGAAAACCGCTATTGATTCGCAACGGCGGCTGGGGGCTTTTGCGATAGACACGGCGGTGTTGTTCCGGCTATTTTATCTGCGATGAAGGTGAATTTTTGTCCTGAAGGAAGACCTCCGCGGGGAAGGGTGAGAGGTAAACGGTGAAGAAGCGGGGCCCTGCTGAGGAAGGGCCCGGCCGCAGGCCGCCCCGGCGAAGCCGGGGCCAGCGGGCTTCGCCCGCTGAAACCGCCCGGCGGGCGGTTTGGCCTGCGGCCGGTGTCCCGGATTTTGCAGGGGCCATAAAAAGCGGTTTTGCCGGTTGATTTTTGGTTTGCTGCGGGTGGCGCCTTTTCGCAGGAGGGCAACGGCGGTTTTACCCGGTCTTTGAATTCTTACCGCAATCGGTACGGCGGCAGCGGGCGCAATCGCCACAGCAGCTGCCGGTATGGCCCCGGCGGACGGCCCGGAGAGCGAAAAATGTGCCGGTGGCGATTACTGCCAGCAGCAGCCAATCGAGGGGGCCCATCAGAACAGCCCTGTGATGGCATAGGCCAGCCAGCCTACTAGCCATGCTACACCGCATTGCAGGATTACCACGCCGACTGTTTTCACGGTGGAGCCGAGCTCCCGGCGGATGGTGGCTATGGCCGCCACACAGGGGGTATACAGCAGGGTAAAGACCAAAAAGCTGATGGCGGCCCGGGGAGAGAACATCCCGGTGACGGCCGCACCGCCCAGCAGGACCTCCAGGGTGCTGACGACAGATTCCTTGGCGACAAAGCCAGAAATGAGGGCGGTGGCGCAGCGCCAATCGGCGAAGCCGAGGGGGGCGAAAAGGGGAGCGATCCATTGGCCGATGAGCGCCAGCAGACTGTAAGAGCTATCCGCCACGACATTGAGGCGGGTATCGAAGCCTTGCAGGAACCAGATGATGATGGTGGCCAGGAAAATGACAGTGAAAGCGCGCTGCAGGAAGTCTTTGGCTTTTTCCCACAACAGCAGCCCTACACTTTTGGCGCTGGGGAGCCGATAGTTGGGCAGCTCCATCACAAAGGGGACGGGCTTGCCCCGGAAGGCGGTGTGGTTCATGATGAGGGCCGCCACGATGCCGATGAGGATGCCGAGAAGATAAAGGGCGATCATCACCAGGGCGCCGTACTGCGGGAAAAATGCCGCCGTAAAAAAGGCGTAGATGGAGATTTTGGCAGAGCAGCTCATGTAAGGGGTGAGGAGAATGGTCATTTTGCGGTCGCGATCGGAGGAGACGGTGCGGGTGGCCATGATGGCCGGCACCGAGCAGCCGAAGCCGATGAGCAGCGGCACGATGCTGCGGCCCGAAAGACCGATGCGGCGCAGCGGCTTATCCATTACAAAGGCGACACGGGCCATGTAGCCGGTGTCTTCCAGGATGGAGAGAAAGAAAAACAGGGTGACGATGATGGGCAGGAACACCAGCACGCTGCCCACGCCGGCAAAGATGCCATCGATGATGAGGCTGTGGACCACCGGATTGATGCCGTAGGCAGTGAGGGCGCCATCGACCAGGGCGGTGAGCGCATCAATGCCGACGGCCAGGAGATCGGAAAGACGCTGGCCGATGACATGGAAGGTGAGGTAGAAGGTGAGAAACATGACCGCCAAAAAGGTGGGAATGGCGGTGTACCGGCCGGTAAGGATCTGATCGAACCGGACGGAGCGGGCGTGCTCGCGGCTTTCGTGGCACTTGGTGACCGAGGCGGCGACGACCCCTTCGATGAAGGTATAGCGCATATCGGCCAGGGCGGCATTGCGGTCCAGCCCGGTTTCGTTTTCCATCTGGACGATGCAGTGTTCCAGCAGCTCCTTTTCGTTTTCATCCAGCCGCAGGTCCTTTTCCAGCGTGTCGCCCCCCTCAATGAGCTTGGCGGCGCAGAAACGGGTGGGGACGCCCAGCCGTTCGGCGTGATCCGAGATGAGGTGGATAACGGCGTGCAGGCAGCGGTGGACGGCGGAATCATCGGTGCAGAAATCTGTGACCTTGGGTAGGATTTTGCCCCGGGCGACGGTGAGCGCCTGGGTGATAAGCTCCGATACACCCTCGCCCTTGGCGGCGGAAATGGGTACCACCGGGATGCCGAGGGCGGCGCTCATTTTTTGCACATCGATGGAGCCACCGTTGGCGCGCACCTCATCCATCATATTGAGGGCCAGTACCATGGGGACCCGCAGCTCCAAAAGCTGCAAAGTAAGGTAGAGATTACGCTCGATATTGGTGGCATCCACAATATTGATGATGCCATCCGGCTTTTGATTCAGGATGAAATCCCGGGTGACGATCTCCTCCTGGGTATAGGGCCGCAGCGAATAGATGCCTGGCAGATCGACGACGGAGCAATTTTTCTCGCCCCGGATATCGCCCATTTTCTGATCGACGGTGACGCCGGGAAAATTGCCGACATGCTGATTGGAGCCGGTGAGGGCATTGAACAGGGTGGTTTTGCCGCAATTCTGATTGCCGGCCAATGCGAAGATCATATTTCCGCGGCCTCCTTTACCTCGATCTTTTGGGCTTCCTCCACCCGCAGGGTCAGCTCATAGCCGCGGACCCTTATCTCGATGGGATCGCCCATGGGGGCGACCTTTTGCAGGGTGACGCGGGTGTGGGGGATGAGGCCCATATCCAAAAGGCGGCAGCGCAGCGGGCCATCGCCGCCCACGGCCGTGATGATACCGGAGGAGCCGGTTTTGAGTTCATTCAAAGTCATAGTGATAATCCTTTCCCTTGACATGTGGCAATTAAAATTAGGATAGACTAATTTTATTATAAGGCGGCAAAAATATCAAGTATCCGACAGGGATCGGGCGGTATTTTGGGCGGAGGGGCAAAGCGGGCGGAGGGCTTTGTCCATTTGAGGCGGGACTGGCATTTTTCTGTCGGCGGGGCATACCCTCTAAAGAGAGAGGGGGAATAAGTGATGCTGGGAGCAATGGTACTGACGCTGCTGGGCGGGCTGTGGCTGCTGACGCTGCATGTTTCGACTTCAGGTTCATTCCCGCGGCCGCTGACGGCTAAGCGGGAGCGGGACTGCCTGGAGCGGATGAGCCGAGGAGACCGGGCGGCACGGAACGAGCTGGTGGAGCACAATCTGCGACTGGTGGCGCACATCGTGAAGAAGTACTACGCGGTGAGCGGGGAGCAGGATGATCTGATCTCGATAGGGACGATAGGGTTGATAAAGGCGGTGGAGACCTATAACTTGGAGAAGAAGACAAAATTCGCGACTTATGCTTCTAGGTGTATTGAGAATGAGATTCTGATGTATTTTAGGGCGCGAAGGAAGACGGCGGGGGATGTTTCATTGGAGGACCCGCTGGATACCGACCGGGACGGCAACAGCCTGACGCTGATGGAGCTGGTAAGCGATGAGGAGGATATCATTACACGGCTGGATTTAACGCTGAAAGCTGAAAAACTACGGGAGGTCTTTGGGGTGCTGGAGGGACGGGAGCAGCGGGTGCTGCGGCTGCGCTACGGGCTGGATAACCGGCCGCCGATGACCCAGCGGGAGGTGGCCAGGAAGCTGGGGATCTCCAGGAGCTATGTTTCCCGGCTGGAGAAGCACGCCATAGAGCGGCTGCGGGAGGAGATGGGCAAGTAAGGGGAAAACAGAGGGACTTGCCGTTTGGGAAAAAATACGCTATGATGGGGAAAAGTATTTTTCCCGGAGGTGCCAGTATGCATATTCCCGCCATAGCTACCAGTGAGATGGAGGTATTATCCTTTGCCGAGGCGATGCGCCAAAGCGGCCGGGAGGCGGACTACGATACCGGCCGGTGGCTGTATGTGCCGGACTTTTATACGGAGTACCGATATGTGCTGGGCACCAAGGGAGAGAAACCGCTTATCTGCATTGGGGTGAACCCCTCCACGGCGGAGCCGGACCACCTGGATAATACCCTGAAATCGGTGGAACGGATCGCGCTGGGAAATGGGTACGACAGCTTTATTATGTTTAATGTGTACCCGCAGCGGGCTACCCGGCCGCAGGATATGGCGCGGGAGCGGGATGAGCGGCTGCACCGGGCCAATATGGAGGCTTTCGAGTATATTTTGGAACTGAGTAATGAGCCGACGGTATGGGCGGCCTGGGGGAACATCATAGAGATGCGTCCCTACCTGAAAGGCTGTGTGCAGGATATGATAGCGGCCGGAGAGCGGCACGGCGCCCGGTGGGTCACGGCGGGGAAGCGCTCGGTGAAGGGGCACCCGCACCACCCGCTGTACCTGAAGAAGGACAGCGGGCTGGATCCCTTTGATGTGGCGGAGTACTGCGAACGGTGCATATGAGCTGCGGCAGGGAAAAGGCAGGCAGGCGCTCCGGAGCGGGAAAGGGCCGCCCGAAGCGCAGCGAAGGCGCGGCCCTGGGGAGCGCAGGGGTGCCCGCCGGGGGTGGAGAGTGCGCGGAAGAATGAAAACAGCACCGAGGAGCAGTTCCACGGTGCTGATTTTGTTATTCGTTTGGTTCCTGCGGCAGGGGAGGAGTTTTGGCGGCTTCCAGCTCCTTAAACTTGGCCTGCATGGTGGGATTGTTTTTCGTCAGGCGCTTGACTGAAAGCTCCTGGGCTTTATCATTGGCCAGGCGGAGATTATTTTCGGAGGAGAGCAGGGCGTCCTTGGTCTTTTGCAGGTGGTCGATGGTTTTATCGATCTCCTCGATGGCGGTTTTGAACTTGCGGCTGGCCAAATCGTAATTGCGGCCGAAGCGGGTCTTGAAGTCGTTCATTTCCTCCTCGAAGTGGGAGATATCGATATTCTGATTACGGATCTCCGCCAACTGCCGGCGGTATTCCACCGTATGGAGTGCCGAGCCCCGCAGCAGGGTGATGATGGGAATGAAGAACTGAGGACGGATGACATACATTTTGGGGTAGCGGTAGCTGACATCGGTGATGCCGCCATACAGCTCGCTGTCCGGCTCCAGCAGGGAGACCAAGACGGCATATTCGCAGCCCTTTTCCTGACGGTCCTTATCCAGTTCCCGGAAGAAATCCTCGTTCTTTTTCTTGCTGGCGGTGGTATCCATCTCGTTTTTCATCTCGAACATGATGGAGAGAAATTCGATGCCATCGGAGGTGGACTCCCGGAAGATGTAATCGCCTTTGCTGCCGGTGCGGGCGTCGTTGTCCTTCTCAAAGTAAGCGTTGGGGAAAGCGGCGGACCGCAGACGGTTGAATTCGATCTCACAGTGCTGTTCCAGCGTTTCTCCCACCATTTTGGTGGAAAGGCGGGTTTTGAGGTCCTTATAATAGGCGATGACCTCATCCTTGCTGCTGAGCTCCCGCTTGTAGCTTTCCCGCAGCTCCTGCTCCTTTTCCCGGCTGGCGGCCGCGGCTTCCTTCAGCTGATAGGTCAGCTTATCGATTTCCCGCTGACTTTCGATCAGTTCGTCCTTCTTCTCAGAGGTCACTTTTTGAATGGCCAGCTCCCGCTCGGTTTGAGCGGCGTTCAGGCGGGTCCGCAGTTCAGTAATGGTCTGATCCCGGGCGGAAAGATCGGCGGTCTGCTGCTCCAGGGCTTTCTGTACGGCCAGCTCCCGCTGGGCCTGCTGGGAGAGAAGCTGGGCCTTCAGTTCTTCGATCTGCCGCTGCAGCTGGGCCTCGGACTGCTCCTGAGAGCGGGCGGCCTGAGTGCGTACCAGGGCCAGATCTTTTTCTTTTTCGGCGGCCAGCTGCTTTTCCCGCTGGGCCAGCTCCCGGTGAAATTCTTCATCCCGTACCTGACCCACGATGGCTGCATAGCCGGATTCATCCACGGTAAAGACTTCGCCGCATTTGGGACATTTGATCTCGTGCATAGCCGTACCTCCCGGTGAACTTACTGGATGTGGCCCATGGCGTGGCGCTTGATGGCTTCCATGGAGGCATCGCTGATGACATGCTCCATTTTGCAGGCGTCCTCCGCAGCGGTCTTTTCGTCAACGCCAAGTTTGACCAAAAAGCTGGTGAGCAGGCGATGACGCTCGTAGATCTTTTCCGCCACGGCCTGGCCGGATTCGGTGAGTGTGATGCCGCCATCTTCCGCGACATGGATGTAGCCCCCCTTCCGCAGAATGCCGACGGCGCGGCTGACACTGGGCTTGGAGTAGCCCATTTCCTCCCCGATATCAATGGCGCGGACAAAGCCTGTGCGTTGAGAGAGAACAAGGATGGTTTCCAGATACATTTCGCCGGATTCCTGCAGGGACATAAGGGGCACCTTCTTTTCTTGATGGATATATTTATTTAAGGATAGCATAAAACGCGGTCGGACGCAAGGGAAGCGGGGGGAAGAAAAACTCCCTGCCCGAAGGCAGGGAGAATGGAGCTGGAAACGTGACTTGAACACGCGACCTGCTGATTACGAATCAGCTGCTCTACCGGCTGAGCTATTCCAGCATTTTTGAGGTTACTAAAGTATTCTATCATACCAGCTGGAAAAAATCAATCAAAATTCATGCACAGTTCATTTACTTTCGCGGCAGTGGGCACTATAATAAAAATATACCCCATTTTAACGGAGAACGAACAGAATGAAGAGAGTAACGGCGCTGCTGCTGGCAGCGATGATGATAATAACAACCGGCCTGATAACACCGGCCATGGCGGCGGAGGATGATGTGCCGGAAACCTACAGCAATGCCTATGTGGTGATGGACGCCAAGACCGGGCAGGTGCTGCTGCAAAAAAACATGTATGAGAAGGAGTATCCGGCCAGCATTACCAAGATACTGACAACAGCGCTGGGGCTGACCTACGCCAAGCCGGAGGACCGCATCACCGTTTCTCAGGAAACGGTAAGCGATGTATGGAAGTGGGGCGAGACAACCCACCTGGCGCTGGAGCCGGGGGAGATCATTACCCTGAAGGATGCGCTGTACGGGGCGATGGTGGAATCCGCCAATGACTGCGCCAATGCCATAGCCCAGGCGGTGAGCGGGAGCCTGACCGACTTTGCGGAGCTGATGAACCAGCAGGTGGCGGCGCTGGGACTGAGCGATACCCACTTTACCAACGCGCACGGCCTGCCGGATAAGGACCACTATACCACTGCCTATGATATGGCGCGCATCACCCGGTGGGCGATGACGGTGCCGGGCTTTGAGGAATATTTCTGCGCGACGGAGTATACCATCCCCAAGACCAACAAAAAGGATGTGGCAAGAAACATCGGTACCCACCACCATATGTTGGTGGAAAGCGCTTACTACTATCCCTACGCTAAGGGCGGCAAGCTGGGCTGGACCACTGAGGCGCAGCATACGGCGGTGACCTGGGCGGAGAAGGATGGACTTTCTTTGCTGTGCGTGGTGCTGGACTGCAGCGACAAGTGGGGCAAGTACAAGGACACCATAGCGCTTTTTGATTACTGCTTTGAGCGGTACAGTATGGTTTCGGTAAAGACCGATGAGATAGCGGCGTATGATATCCCGGTGGGGAGCCTGACCAATACCGCCGGGATGGTGCATATAGCGGCGACCGGGGACCTGGATGTGCTGGTGCCGAAGGGAACAGCGGTAGAGAGCATCGCGCTGAAATATAATATCCCCAGCCGATATAAGGTGGGAGAACGCATAGACCCGCAGGTGGAGCTGTGGTGCGGTGGTGAGCTGGTGGGAACTTTCCCAATGGAGTACACTGTGGAGACCTATGCCCCCGTGGAGGATGTGCCAAAGGATGATGTCACGACGGCCGGCAGCGGCTCTGTGGTGCTGACGGTGCTGAAATGGATTGGCATAGTGCTGGGGGCGTTGATCGTGATCTTATTTGTGCTGCGGGCGTACTTTATGGCGCGGCGGCGCCGCCGTGCCAAGCAGCGCAGGAGAGCTCAGCGCCGGCGCATGAACTGAATATTCGGCAAAAAATATAGGGCGGGCCGCTGGGCCTGCCCTATATTTATGCAACTGCACAAATATGGGGAAAATGCATCCTTTGCGGCAAATTGACTGGACAACTTTCCCCCAAATGAGTTACAATAAAACAGTATGCAAAGATGAAGTAATGGGCGGGTGGATGCCCGGAGGAGAAGAAGACATGGATATTTTTGCGCTTCTGCGGCTGGTGCTGGGCCTGGCCTTTTTCCTGTTCGGTATGAATGTGATGTCCAGCAACCTGGAAAAGATGGCGGGCGGTAAGCTGGAGCAGCTGCTGAAAACAATGACAGCGAGCCCCTGGGTGAGCCTGCTGCTGGGCGCGGCCATTACCATAGCGGTGCAGTCTTCCTCGGCGGTCACGGTTATGCTGGTGGGTCTGGTCAATTCCGGGATCATGAAATTTGGCCAGACGCTGTATGTCATCTTCGGCGCGAATATCGGCACCACGCTGACGGCGTGGATCCTCTCTCTTTCCGGCATTCAAAGCGGGAATGTGTGGCTGAAGATGCTGAAGCCCGAAAATTTCTCGCCCATTTTAGCCATCATCGGCGTAGTGATGATGATGGTGTGTAAAAACGATAAGAAAAAGAGCATTGGTACGGTGCTGGTGGGCTTTACAGTGCTGATGTACGGCATGGTGGTGATGAGCGACGCGGTAAGCCCGCTGGCGGAGATGCCGGAGTTTTCGGCGATCCTAGCGGGGCTGCGTAACCCGTTACTGGGCCTGGTGGTGGCCACCCTGTTTACCGCCGTGATCCAAAGCTCGGCGGCCTCGGTGGGTATTCTGCAGGCGCTGGCGCTGACCGGCAGCCTGACCTATGAGATGGTCATTCCCATGGTGATGGGCCTGAACATTGGTACCTGCGCCACCTCGCTGATTTCCAGCATTGGGACAAGCTACAAGGCCAAGCGGGTGGCGGTCATCCACTTTTCCATCAAGGTCATTGGTACTGTTATCTGCCTGCCGTTGTACCTGTTGATCACCTCGGTGCTTCAGCTTGATTTTATCCATATTGCAGTGACACCATGGAATATTGCCATGGTGCATACCATCTATAACCTGGCTATTACCGCCATTTTGATGCCATTTACCAAGTACCTGGTGAAGCTGGGCAAGTGGCTGGTGAAGGCCAAAGACGAAACGGCACCTAAGGACTCCATGCAGTACGCGCCTGACCTGCTGCTGCTCCGCTCCCCTTCGGTGGCGCTGCAGGAGTGTGACCACTATACCTTCCGGATGGCCGGGACGGCAAGGGATTCGCTGGAACGGGCGATCTCGCTCATCGGCGCCTACAATGAGCAGGACGCCGAGGTGGTACTGAAGCAGGAGGACACGCTGGATCTGTATGAGGACCGGCTGGATACCTACCTGGTGTACCTTTCGGCGCAGGCGCTTTCCCAGCAGGATAGCCGCCGCGTGGGGAAAATGCAGCACGCCATCGGGGACTTTGAGCGGCTGGGCGACCACGCCGTGAACCTGGTAAAGGCCGGCAAGGAGCTGGAGATCAAATCGCTGTTTTTCTCGGAGGAGGCCCGGCGGGAGTTGGGGGTGCTTTCCGCTGCGGTGCGGGAGATTTTGCAGTTGACAACCGATTGCTATATCAATACCGACCATGAGATGGCCCACCATGTGGAGCCGTTGGAGCAGGTCATTGACGCACTGACCAAGGAGATCAAGCAGAATCATCTGGCACGCCTACAGGCGGGCCGCTGTTCCATCGAGCTGGGATTTATCCTAACTGACCTGCTGACTGACTACGAGCGGATTTCCGACCACTGCTCCAACATTGCGGTGGCGGTCATCGAGCTGCAGCACGACGCGCTGGACTCCCACCGCTACCTGAACGAAATGAAGCGTGACAGCGATGCGTTCCGGGAGATGTATGTGAAATTCAGGGAGAAATATACACTGCCGGAATCGGCCTATATTGCCAGACAGGCGGCGGAATACCGCTGAGCACAGAGGAGGATCGCAGGGTCCTCCTTTTTTTACCCAAATGGGCCGGTGTGTCCCAAATTAAGATAATGTTAATATTCCCGGATGGAAATAAGGCGGCCGCGATGCTATAATACCTCTTACAGCTTTTTTCGACATACTGTAAATGAGGAAAAGGAGAAACCTATGACGATCTTGACGCCCATTTTGATCTGTCTGGCCGTAGCGGCTATCCTGGGAGCGCTGTGGCTGTTTGCGCCGGAGGCCGCCCTGCAGGCGACCATCTCGGTGGGGGTGATCGCGGCTTTGGGCATCAGCGGCGGGATCATTGGGGAGCTGCTGCCCCGCCGGTGGTTTCACTGGGATCGCTTCCCCTACAAGACCTGCGCATGGGAGAAAAACGGCAAGATCTATGAAAAAATGGAGATCCGCAAGTGGAAGGACAGGGTGCCGGATAAAAGCCGCTGGGGTGGGCATGAATATGCCAAGACCATTCGTGGGCAGAACGACGCCGAAAACGCTACCCGACTGCTGCAGGAAACCTGTGTGGCGGAGCTCATCCACTGGGTACTGATGCTGGCGACGCCGCTGGTATTTGTCTTTGCTCATGGACCGATGGCGGTATTGGTAGTGCTGCTGTATGGGTTCTCTCACATTCCGTGTATTATCATCCAACGGTATAACCGGCCGCGGCTGTGCGCCCTGCTGCGGCGCTGCCAAAGAAAGGGGGCCGAAACGACATGAAAGTTCTCATCCTGACCTGCAATACCGGCGGCGGACACAATGCCGCGGCGGCAGCCCTGCGCCGGGAGCTGGAATCCCGCGGGCACACCTGCGCGGTGGCGGATGCTCTTTCCTTTGGGCCCAAGCATTTTTCGGAGGTAATCAGCCACCTGCACACCATCGCCTACCGGTATTTCCCCAAAATATACGGGGCGGGCTACCGCAAAAAAGAGGAGCGAGTGCTGGGGGAGGATGAGACCTCCTTTGAATACAAGATGAATGCCATCTGTGTGCCGCAGCTGTACCGCTACCTGCTTTCGGGCGGGTTTGACGCCATAGTGACGCCGCATGTGTTCCCGGCGGAAATGCTGACCAGGCTGCGCCGGAAATATGAATATAAAAAGCCGTTTTATTTTATCGCTACCGATTACACCTGCAGTCCTTGTGTGGATGAGATCACGCCTGATTACTGGGTCATTCCGGATGAGAGGCTGATCCCGGAATTTACCGCCCGGGGCATCCCGGAGGATCGTCTGCTGCCGCTGGGCATCCCCACCAACCCGGCAATGGCCGCCCATGTGGACCGGAATGTGGCCCGGCGGTTGCTGCACCTGCCCCAGCAGGGGGAGATGGTGCTGGTGATGAGCGGCTCCATTGGCTGCGGGCCGATGACGACCCTGGCCCTGAAACTGCTGCGCCGACTGCCTAAGGATAGCTTTGTGGTGGTCATCTGCGGGAAGAACAAGGGCGACCTGAAGGAGCTGCAGCGGTATGCCAAATTCCTGGAGCGGCTGTACCCGGTGGGCTTTACTGACCGGATGGATCTTTACTATTCGGCGGCCGACCTGGTAGTGGGTAAGCCTGGCGGGCTTTCCTGTACCGAGATCGCCCAAAAGAGGGTGCCGGCAGTGCTGATGCTGAGCGTCCCCGGCTGCGAGAGCCGTAATCTGGAATTCTTTACTCGCTATGGGATGGCGCTGGGGACCGAGAGCGTGCGGGATACCCTTTCTGCCGTGCGGCGGCTGCTGAGCAGCGCAGCCATGCGCAACCGTATGATGCTGGCGCAGCGGAGTATTCCGCGGGGCGCGGTGGCGGCAATCACGGATCTGATAGAAAAGGGAACGGTATCTTTGCCCGCAAAAGAAGAATGATGCTGCATAAAGAAAAGGGAGCCTTTTGGCTCCCTTTTTTGCGTGGGGTTGGCTTAATTGCAGCCACAGCCGCAGCCGCCGCAGCCGTTCGTGCTGGTATCGCCGCAGCCGCAGGTGCGGTAGGCGGAGATGTTGGTGGCATTGCCTCCGGTGAGCCACAGCCACACCAGAATGAGAATGATGATCCACCACCAGTTATTGCCGCAGCCGCAGCTGCCGCCGCATCCACAAGAATTGCAGCCCATAGTGTACCCTCCTATTATTCAAAAAAGGTTAGTTGCAGCCGCAGCCGCAGTCACCGCAGCCACTGCGTCCGCCGCCGCATGTATTACAGCCACAGCCACAGCCGCCGTAGCCGCTCAGTCCGCCGCTGCTCAGCAGCCAGATAGCAAGAAGAATGATGACCAGGGTGGCGTCATTCAGGCAGATGCCGAAGAGCCCGCGGTTGCTATCGGCAGGGCAGCAGGTATTGCAGCAGTTACCAAACATAGCAGAGATGCCTCCTTTACATTGGGATCACCCCATCTTATGTCGCGGGGAGATTTTGGTGCGGCGTTTAAGCGACTGGATGCAGCCAATATTAAGGGCAGAACAAAAAAGGAGGGGAGACCCTATGAATCAATACAATGGCTTTACACCGCGGGCGGCCGCGGCATTGGAGGGCGCCCAGCGGGCGGCGCAGCAGGCAGGGCATACCTATATCGGCAGTGAGCACTTGCTGCTGGCGTTGCTGCGAGAGGGGGCCGGAGCGGCTTATACGCTGCTTTTTCAGCGGCGTGTAACAGCGGGAAAGACCGAGCGTGCCCTGCTGCAAATGGTGGGTAGGGGACATCCCACCCTGCTGGAGTCGGAGGAAACGACGGTGCATTACCGCGCCGCAGTGGAAGAAGCGCTGCGGGAGGCCCAGATGGGCGGATTTTTGCAGGCGGGGACCGAGCACCTGCTGCTGGCGCTGTGCGGACAACAGGATTCCGGGGCGGTAAGACTGATGAATAAGCTCGCAGTGGATATCCCCAACCTGACCATTGCCCTGCGGGAGACGATACGACTGGAGCAGTGTGAGCAGAATAACGACCGGCAGATCCCCAAGGTGGTGGGAAAGGCCCAGCGGCAGACCCGCAGTGTGATGCTGGACCGCTTTGGCCGGGAGCTGACTGAGCTGGCCCGGCAGGGGCGGCTGGATCCGGTCATTGGGCGGGAACAGGAGACAGAGCGGCTATTGCAGATCCTTTCCAGGCGTTCCAAAAATAATCCCTGTCTGATCGGTGAGGCGGGAGTGGGCAAGACCGCCGTGGTGGAGGGGCTGGCGCAGCGCATTGCGGAGGGCCGGGTGCCGCTGGCTCTGGCGGATAAGCGGATCATTACTCTGGACTTGCCAGCAATGGTGGCCGGTACTAAGTATCGCGGTGACTTTGAGGAGCGGATCCGGTCCATTATGGAGGAAGTGGCGGCGGCTGGGGATGTGATTCTTTTTATTGATGAGATTCATACCATTATGGGCATTGGCGCGGCGGAAGGCGCGGTAGATGCGGCTAATATCATGAAGCCGAAACTTGCCCGCGGGGAATTGCAGGTTATTGGTGCCACCACCATAGCGGAGTACCGCAAGACCATCGAAAAGGACGGCGCGCTGGCCCGGCGGTTCCAAAGTGTGCTGGTGGAAGAACCTACCGAGGAACAGACAATGGCGATCCTGCGGGGGCTGTGCCCACGCTATGAACAGCACCACGGGATGATCATTACCGAGGATGCACTGGAGGCAGCAATCCGGCTTTCGGTGCGGTATTTCCCGGCACGCTTTTTGCCGGATAAGGCGCTGGACCTGCTGGATGAGGCGGCGGCCAGGCTGCGGATCCACCGGGCAGGCATGCTGGAGAGCGGAATGAGAGCATCCCGGCGGCTGATGCTGACCCAGCGGGAGGTACAACAGGCGGCGGGGGCGATGACCGGGCTTGCGGTGGGACAGGGACTTTCGGCAGAGCAGCTGGAAAACGGACTGCGGCAGAGTGTGGTAGGACAGCAGGAGGCGGTGGAGAAGGTCATTCATGCCATCCTGCGCAGCAATGCCGGGCTGCGGGATCCCCGGCGCCCCATCGGGAGTTTTTTGTTCCTGGGGCCCAGTGGAGTGGGCAAGACCCAGTTGTGCTACGCATTGGGCAAAACGCTGTTTGGCAGTGAGGAGAATATCATCAAGCTGGATATGAGCGAATACCGGGAGCCGCACAGTATTTCCCGGCTTATCGGGGCGCCCCCCGGTTATGTGGGGTGTGAGGAAGGGGGCATCCTGACTGAGGCGGTGAAAAAGCATCCAATGAGTGTTGTGGTCTTTGACGAGATAGAAAAAGCACACCCGGATCTTTACAATTTGCTGCTGCAGATTTTGGAGGACGGGCGACTGACCGACAGCCAGGGCAGATTGGCGGTCTTCAGCAATACGGTGGTTATCTTGACCAGTAACCTGGGAGCGGAGGCGATGCTGCATCCGCAGAGGATGGGCTTTGGCGATGCCGGGGCGGACGCGAAGACGATGGTGCTCTCCAAACTGCGGGAACAGCTGCGGCCGGAGCTGCTGGGCAGATTGGATGAGACAATCCTGTTCCAGCCGCTGAGAAAGGAAGAGCTGCGGCAGATCGCGGTGCAGCTGCTGCAGGGGGTGCAAAGCCGCCTGCGGGAGCAGGAGATCGGGATGGAATTTGAGGACACGGTGGTGGAACAGATTGTTGCGGGGGCGGAGGAGGGCCCCTATGGGGCGCGCCCGCTGCGGCGGCTGGTACGCACCATGGTGGAGGATCCGCTGACGGAACGGCTGCTGGCCGGGGAGCTGCATGCCGGGGATATCCTGTGTTGCGGCTGGGAGCAGAGCACCCTGCAGATGCACGAGCGGATACCGGCGGCGCAGTGAGTGAAGTTTCTGTATGGAGCGGGCCGACCTGCGGCTTTTGCGGATTGTAAAAAGATGTCGCTTTACAGATGCGGCGTCTTTTTTTATAATAGAGGTGGAATGACAAATGCTATTTTGGACAGGCATGAAAATGCATGAGAAAAGACGATATGAGGCTACGGATATGCGAAGGATTACAGAGGCGCTAAACCAAATCGTTCACAGTATAGAATGTAAAAATGTTTTGGAAATTGCTTGCGGCAGTGGAGAATTTTCCCTCGAAGCGGCCAGTATGCTCATTCTGTAACATGCATTGATTTAGACGATAGTCGCTTGCTGCCATCGGTAAGGGATGAAGAAAACATAGTTTTTCTACTGATGGATGCCATTAACTTACAGATGGCAAGTGATAGCGTCGATGTTATTGTGTTCTATAATGCACTTGCGCATGTTGAAAACGAGTTAGAAAAGATCTTGAATGAATGTTATAGAGTTTTACGGAAAAGAGGGGAGCTATATTTTATCAGCTCTTTTGGAATTGATAAAATCGCTGTAGAAGCCACACTGTTGCCAATGTTAAAGAAACAAAAAATTTATTTCAGCTTGAGTCAAACAAAAAATTTTATAATTGTACAAATAGGTGCTTAATTCAGTTTGAGTAATTCACACAGGATATAACGCTAAATATAATTGTCCATTCAATATGTTTGGCGAGAAAATACAACATAAAAGGAGTACCTACTATGGAAAACAAAATTTTTACCTTACATAAAACCGTTACCGAGGCAGATACCGCTGCCCATGTGGGGAGCGGCAGCCTACCTGTATTGGCAACCCCAGTTCTTATTGCGTGGATGGAAGCGGCAGCCTGTGGCTGCTGTGCCGGACTGATGGAGGAAGGCACCACCAGTGTGGGAACGGAGATGAATATGCGACATACCGCGGCCAGCCCGGTGGGGATGAAAGTGACTGTTACGGCGGGACTGACCGCGGTGGAGGGCAGAATTCTTTCTTTCAAGGTTTATGCCGAAGATACCGCCGGTGCCATCGGCGAGGGCAGCCATACCCGTGCCATTATACGGGCGGAGCGTTTTATGGAAAAGGCCAATGCCAAGCTGGCCCAGTGAGGGAATTCCCATGATGAGTGCGGCCGCTACAAAAACGAAGCCCCGTGTGATGAGCCGGGGCGGTATCATTGCCTGCATGGTGCTGACACTGTTGACGCCGGTGGGTTTGCTGCTGATCCATCTGGCGCGCGGCAATGCCGAAGAAGTGGAGCATCTGTACAGTCGTGGATTTTATCATGGTATGGCTACTGTGCTGACAGCGCTGACCGGGAGGGTGCCCTTTTCGGTAATGGAGGTCATCCTGCTTTTGCTGGGGGCCGCTGCGCTGGTGTTCCTTGTTTTTTGGATACGGGAAGCCATCCGGCGGGGAAAACGCTGGTGGCTGGTATGCTTAAAGCGGCTGTGGATCATAGTTTCGGCGGCTTCGGCGGTATTCTTTTGGTTTATTCTTACCGGGGATCTTAATTACTACCGTATTCCGGTGGGGCAGAGTCTGGGGTTGCAAACCGAGGCAACGGATGTGAAAACGCTTCGGTCACTCTGTCATCTGCTGGCGGGGCAGGCGGCGGAGCTGCGGCCACAGTGTGAGGAAGATAGTGAGGGGGTATTTGCTTCTTCCGTGACCTATGCGGAATTGGCGGAGACCGCTACTGGTGCGGTGACGGCACTGGATGAGATCTATGGGGTACAGCTCTTTGACCTGGCGGGACAGACCCGCCCCAAAGCCATGTATTTTTCAGAGGTCATGAGCTATATTCAGCTGACTGGTGTGATTTTCCCTTATATCTCGGAGCCGAACATCAATGTGCACCAACCGGCCTATGGGATCTCCTCCACCATGTGCCATGAGCTTTCCCACATCTGCGGCTTTATGCGGGAGGATGAGGCAAATTTTATCGCTTATCTGGCCTGCTATAATAGCGATAATACAGAGCTGCGGTACAGCGGTGCGATGATGGGACTTATCCATGCTACAAACCGCCTGTACCGCTATGACCCAAACGCCTGGCAGGAGATTTATACGCTGCTGCCGGAAGGAGTGCTGCGGGATCTGGCGGCCAACAGCCGTTACTGGAAAAAGTATGAAACGCCGGTAGGCGAAACGGCTGACCGCTGGAACGATGCCTACCTAAAGGCCAATGACCAGACCGATGGGGTGCAGAGCTACGGCCGTATGGTCGATCTGCTCATCGCTTTTTACAGGGCGCAGGGATTGATTTGAGCAGTATATTTGCCGGTTCCTGCAAACCGAGAGAGGCCGACCCTGTGGGTTGGCCTTTTTTGCAAGTTAAGGCCATGTTAAATTTCATTTTTGGCTTGACAAATGCCGTGGGCAGGCCTATACTTGCAGATATATTTTTTACGCAAAGGAGTGCGGAACGATGAGTAAAGTGTTCATTCCGGCAGGTTACCACAGCTGCCTTTCCCTGTACGATACCCAAAAGGCCATCAGCCTGATCAAGCGGGTGTTTGAGGATACTCTCTGCGGAAATCTGAATCTCAGCCGGGTATCGGCCCCGCTGTTTGTGGAGGCTTCCACCGGCTTGAATGATGACCTAAATGGAGTGGAGCGCCCCGTTTCCTTTGATGTGCCGGATATCGGCCGGGATGCACAGGTGGTGCACTCCCTAGCCAAGTGGAAGCGCCTGGCGCTGCACCGCTACGGCTTCCGTCCCGGCAAGGGCCTTTATACCGATATGAATGCCATCCGGCGGGATGAAACGCTGGATAACATTCACTCCATCTATGTGGACCAGTGGGATTGGGAAAAGGTTATCACGCCAGAGGAGCGTAATGTGGCCTATCTGAAGGCTACGGTACAGAGTATTGTGGATGCGATCGTTTCCACTCAGCGCACCCTGCGGGCCATATATCCGCAGCTGAATACGGTTCCGGACCTGGTGCCGGAGGTCACCTTCATCACCACACAGGAGCTGGAAGACCGTTACCCGGAGCTGACCCCTAAGGAGCGGGAAAATGCCATTACGAGGGAATGCGGCACTGTATTCCTAATGCAGATTGGCGGTAAGCTGCGCAGCGGCCAGCCCCATGATGGCCGTGCCCCAGACTACGATGACTGGACCCTAAATGGTGACCTGCTGGTTTATAACCGAGTGCTGGGAACAGCATTCGAGCTGTCCTCCATGGGCATCCGTGTAGATCCTGCGGCACTGGACCGCCAGCTGACCCTTTCCGGCTGTGAAAACCGCCGTACATTGCCCTTCCACCGGATGCTGCTGGCCGGAAAGCTGCCGCTGACCATTGGTGGCGGTATTGGCCAATCAAGACTGTGCATGTTCCTGATGGGGACCGCCCATATCGGTGAGGTGCAGTCTTCGGTGTGGGATGACGATACCATGCAGAAATGCGAAGCTGCGGGTATTATCCTGCTGTAAGTTCTTTAATAAAAAGACCGTCCGGTTTTGTGCCGGGCGGTTTTTGGCATTCCACTTTGTGCAGATACAAAAAGAGGGCACCTGTGGGTGCTCTCTTTTTGTGAGAAAATATATTTAGGGAAAAACATTGAGGGGACGAAGATATTATTTAGCGAGGGTGGTAATGAGGTTATACAGGGCACGAATGGCCAGACCCAGGGTAGCTACAGCAGCAATGCCGCCCAGTACATTACGAATGACAGAGTTGGTGTAGTTGCCCAGCAGTTTTTTGCTATTGGCAATGACCAGCAGCAGAATAGCGATAAAGGGGAGAATGAAACCGCTGATGGCCTGGGCCGCTACGATGATGGCAGCGGGGGAGGTATTTACCATGGCCAGCACGGTGCCAAATACGATAACGATGATCGCCAGCAGCTTGGCCTTGGTGCAGGAGGAACCGCCCTCCCAGTGGAACAGGGCGCTGAAGATGGTCTTGAAGGTGAAGCCGACTGCGATAGCAGAGGACAGACCGGCGGCCAGCAGGCCGATATCGCCTACCACACGGGCCCAGGAACCCAGTACCGGCTCCAGAGATTTAGTGAAGGTCAGGGCGCCATTGACGGAAGTGCCGGTCCCATACAGCACAGTGCCACTAGTGATAAGGATAGAAGCAGTGATGATAATACCGATAATGATGTTGAAACGAATGTCAAAACGGGCATCGGGCAGCTCCTCAATGGAAGTGTACTTGCCCTGAGAGGTGATGGAGTGCAGGATGAGGTTCATGCCGATAAGGGTGGTACCGATGAGCGCCATGGTATTCATCAGGCCGCCTTCGGGAACGACAGGAACCAAACCGGTTACGACTTGGCCCAGGTTGGGGGCAACAGCAATAGCGGTAACAAGGAACAGAACACCCATGACGCTGACGAATACCTGCATGATGGTCTCCAAGACCTTATTGGAGGCTAAGGCGGCGATAAGGGCGATAACGCCGATGATGAGAGCGGAGACCCACTGGGGCATACCAGTGATATCCTGCAGACCGGCGGAGGCGCCGATCTCATTGCCAGACTGGAACGCGAAGCAGGAGATACCGACGGCTAAGCCGACAAATATCTGGACAAACAGGCGCCAGCCGCGGCTTTCAGGCTTCAGGGCGATGGCTGCATCGATGACATTCTTGTGAGAAGCGATGGCGATGCGGGAGGACATTTCCATGAGGACGATGAGGGCGATGCCGGAGAAGACAACGGCCCACAGCAGAGCATACTGGAACTTAACGCCCACCAGGGTAGCGGTGGTAATGGTGCCAGGGCCAATGAATGCGCTGGTAATAATAGCGGCAGGCCCCATATTTTTCAGCTTTTGCATAAAAGTCTTTTTTTCCATTAGAGTTTACCTCCTAAGTGAACTTCAGATCACATTTTGGTTAAGTGCTTGTTGGCACAGGACCTGCGCCCCTCACGCACGGTCTATGCCAGCTTGCACTTTAGCAGATTTGAACGATAGAACTTATTTGGTTTGGTTGAGACTCAACTTTCAAGGCGATTATACCAACTTGATAAGGCGTTAACAATGGTTCTGTGCACGAAATATCGCCTATAGTGGTGGGCAATCTGCACAATCAATTGAAGTTTGTTAAAGAAGAATCAAAGAAATGCGGAAGAATTTTGTTGATGCTGCATATTGTTTCCTCCATCGCCACAAATAATTTGGCGAATTTATTGCCGACTAATAGAAAATGGGGACTTTGTAGTGCTGTGCTAAGATAAATAATGAAATGGCCTGTTGTGCACCATGCATATTCCAAATCGTTTTTTTTAGATACCGGAAACGATGACGAAAAGCCAGGAAAGTGGCACAATGAAAAAGCAAACCAGCCCAAGTATAAGTGGGCTGCCCCTCCCCGGCACCCCTCCGCCGCGGTAATGCGACTAAATACGAAAGAAATTGGTGAATGATATGGAAAGAATAGAACAAGCCAATAAGGAAGCGCTGCGGCGCATCCTCAGTGGAGAACCGGAACTCATTGATGTGTGCCCGGCCGGGGAAGTGATCCCAGAGTTAGATAACCATTCCATCGGCCATGCGGGCCCGCCCATTGCCTGGGAAGAGATGTGCGGCCCGATGCAGGGTGCTATTATGGGGGCCGCGGTATATGAAGGGATGGCTTCCACCTTGGAGGAGGCGGCAGAAATGGCCGCTTCCGGTAAGATTCATTTTATCTCCAATCACAGTATGCACTGTGTTGGCCCCATGACCGGTATGATCACCCGTTCCATGCCGCTGTGGGTGGTTCGTAATAAGACCTTCGGCAATTACGCCTACAGCACCTTTAACGAAGGAATCGGCAAGGTCATGCGCTTTGGCGCTAACTCCACGGAGGTTATTGACCGCCTGCGCTGGATCCAGAATGATTTGGGCCCTGCTATGAAGAGAGCGCTCCAGGAATCCGGACCTATTTCCCTTAAGCTTATCATTTCTCGTGCGTTGGCGATGGGTGATGAGATGCATCAGCGCAATGTGGCGGCTTCCTCACTGCTTACCCGTGAATTGGCCCCTTACCTTGCCAATGTGGTGGAGGACTCGGCCAAGCGCTTTAAGATTCTTAGCTTCCTTTCCACCAACGATCAGTTCTTCCTGAACCTCGCCATGGCGGCGGGCAAGGCAACCATGGATCCCGTTCGTGACATTCCTCATTGCAGCGTAGTGACAGCCATGAGCCGCAACGGAACTAACTTTGGAATTCAGGTCAGTGCGCTGGGCGACCGCTGGTTCCAGGCGCCCGCCTGTATGCCGGTCGGCCTCTATTTCCCCGGTTATTCCGAAGCGGATGCCAACCCCGATATGGGCGACAGTGCCATCTGTGAGACCTTTGGAATCGGTGGCTTTGCCATGGCATCCTCTCCCGCGGTGGTGCGCTTTGTCGGCGCCGGAAATATCAGCAGCGCCATGAAGTATTCCCGCGATATGATGGAGATCACCGTTGGGGAAAACGATGTCTATGTGATGCCGACCATGGACTTTACCGGTACCGGCACAGGCATTGATATCCGCAAGGTTATTGAAACGGGTATTCTGCCTGTCATCAATACTGGTATGGCGCACAAAAAGCCTGGTGTAGGGCAGGTGGGTGCGGGTGTCGTTAAGCCTCCTATGGAGTGCTTTGAACAGGCCCTGTATGCGCTGGCCGAGTACGAAGGGATAACCGAAGAATAATCGCAACAGATAGTTAATAAAGGAGATAACCATGAGCGATCTGAAGGAAATGATCCGGCAGGCCAATGAAACCGCCGTGAATAAACTGAAAAACGCCCAGCCCTACTGGGTGGATATCAAACCTGCCCATGAGGTGCTGGGAATTGACAAGTACACCCTGCTGCATGCAGGCCCACCCATTGCGTGGGAGGAGATGTGCGGCCCCATGCGCGGAGCCATTGTTGCCGTACTGAAATATGAAGGCCTGGCGGAAAATGATGAAGAAGCCCTTGCGCTGGCAGGCAGCGGTAAGATAAAATATGAACCGTGCCATCACCACAATGCCGTAGGTCCCATGACGGGTGTGACCTCCTATTCCATGCCGATGATCTGCGTGTTGAATAAGGAGAACGGCAATTATGCCTATTCCACCATCAATGAGGGCACCGGCAAGGGCATCCGCTTTGGCAGCTGCGGCCAGGATACCGTAGACCAGCTGGTGTGGCTGGAAAAGGTGCTGGGCCCGGCGCTGAAGGATGTTGTCCACACCATGGGCGGGATTAACCTAAAGATGATCATTTCTCAGGCGCTGGCCATGGGGGATGAGCTGCATATGCGCAATAATGCCGCTACCAATCTGTTTGTAAAGACCATAGCGGAAACGCTGTGCGAGGTGGTAGAAAGCCGTGCGGCGCTTACCCAGATTATGCACTTCCTGACCTGGAACAATGACCAGTTTTTCCTCAACTTTGCCATGGCGGCCAATAAGGCCTGCGCCGATGCGGCACATGGCATCGAGCATTCCACCATGGTGACCGCGATGGCCCGCAACGGCGTCAATATCGGCATCCGGGTGAGCGGCCTGGGCGACCGCTGGTTCACCGCTCCCGCAGCGGATGTGGCAGGTGCTTATTTCCCGGGCTATTCCGCGGAGGACGCCAATAAGGACATCGGTGACAGCGCCATTATGGAAACCGGCGGCATTGGCGGCATGGCCATCGCTACTGCCCCTGCCATTGTTCGCTTCCTGGGTGCTGGCAAGTACCAGGACGCTGTGAACTATACCAACAACATGTACGAAATCACCCTTTCGGAGCAGGATCAGTATGCCATGCCGGATATGGATTTCCGTGGTTCGCCCATCGGTATCGATATTCTCAAAGTAGTGGAAACCGGTATTTCCCCCATCATCAATACCGCTATTGCCTGTAAACGCCCCGGCGTTGGTATGATCGGTGCCGGTATTTCTAAGGCACCGCTGGAAATGTTCGAAGAGGCGATGGTTGCCTTTGGCGAAGCGCACGGCCTGCAATAATAACAAAGTGTTTGATTAGCCGGCAGGCGTCGGGCCCCTATGGGGAACCGACACCTGCTGTGCTATGCTTTAATAAAGAGAAAGAACGGAGTATACTATGGAACTCAGTCCAATCCTATTATGCCTGCTGGCAGCAGTGCCGGTACTGTTGCTCATTATTCTGCTGGTGGGCTGCAAGTGGAGCGTGGGCCGCGCGGCGGTCGTTTCGGTCGCCGTAGATGCTGTAATTGCTCTATCTGCATTTGGGGCGCATCCGCTGCAAATTCTGGTCAGCGCCGCCAAGGGCGCATGGAGTTCACTCAGCATTATTCTCATCATCTGTCCGGCAATCCTTATGTACAATATTGTCCGGGAGGCTGGCGCATTTCGTGTCATTCGTGCGGGCATTCAGCAGGCAACACCCAATAAGCTTCTGCAAATTCTCATCATCGGCTATGCTTTCGCGGCATTTTTGCAGGGGATCACCGGCTTCGGCGTACCGGTGGCGATCTGCGCGCCGCTCCTCATCGAAATAGGTGTTTCTCCGCTCTGGGCGCTTGCCATTGCCCCTTTGGGCGAGGCGTGGGGCAACACCTTCGGTACGCTCAGCGCTGCATGGGATGCGCTGGCGGCGCAGGCAGGCCTGACCGAAGCCATGCCCCTTTACTGGCAAAGTGCTTTGTGGACAGCTTCATTCCTCTTTGCGATGAATCTTGTTTCCGGACTGCTGGTTTGCTGGTTTTACGGCAGGGGCGCAGCACTTCGCCGCGGATTGCCCGCTGTACTGGTGCTCAGTCTGGTGCAGGGCGGCGGGGAACTGCTGATGAGTCAGGTCAATACCACGCTCTGCTGCTTTATTCCCTGCTGTCTGGCTTTGGTGGTATCGCTTCTTTTGGGGCGGCTTCCACTTTACAATACACCGTGGGAGCTGGAAAACAGCCGTGCCATGGAGCCGTCGCGCGGAACGCTTTTGTCGGAACAGGCGCCGCAGGGCATGGGGATCCTGCACGCCTTTTCCCCTTACCTTGTCATGACTGCCTTTTCACTGGTCTGCCTGCTCATTCCTTCGGTCAAGCGGGCGTTGGCGGGTGTTTCCGTTTCGCTTCATATTCCTGCCGTTGTCAGCGGCGGTACAGCCATTACCGAGGAGGTCAGCGGCTTTTCTCCGCTCAGCCTCACCAACGCGGGTGTGTTCCTGTTTTTGGCGGCAGGCTTCGGGTTCTTCTATTTTCGGCGTCGGGGCTGGCTTACAGCGGGCAGCGGGCAGCAGATCCTGCGGGACAGCCTGAAAAAAGCATGGCCATCCTCTGTTTCGGTTATGGTGTTTCTGGTGCTTGCCAATATTATGAGCGGCACCGGCCAAACCGCTGCCTTGGCGGGTGGATTTTCCGCGGTATTTGGGCCGTACTATGCGGCGCTGGCAGCGCTGGTGGGAATGCTCGGCTCCTTTATCACCGGCTCCAATATGTCCAGCAATATCCTGTTTGGCAGCTTCCAGATGACGACGGCAGAACTGGTGGGCTTGCAGCCTGCCCCTATCCTGGCGGCACAGACCGTGGGCGGCAGCGCCGGCAGCCTCATCAGCCCCAGCAAAATCGTTCTAGGAGCTACAACAGCCGGCCATCCGGAAATGGTTGGTGCTATCATCAGAAAGCTGCTGCCGGTGGCACTGCTGTTCTCCCTCACCGCCGGCGCGGTAGTATTGCTTAGCGGACTGATGCTGGGCTAAAAAAATATTGGTATACAAAAAAGACTGTGGGTATGATATACTTAACTTATATCATGTCCACGGTCTTTTTATAGGAGGGGGATATCATGTATACCATCGGTTCATTCCTGCGGGAAGAGGAGCTGACCGGATTAAAGCTTATGACGGATACCGCCGATCTGCAGGCGGAAATCACCAATATCAATATTATCGATAACCCCGATTCCTACGATTGGCTTTCCTCCGGGGATTTTTTGCTGACTACCGGCTACTTTTTCCGGGATGATGAGGCTATGCAGCGGCAGCTTGTACGGGAGCTTTCGGAACTGGGCTGTGTGGGCCTTGCCATCAAAACCCGCCGTTATCTGGATGTGATTCCGGAGGCGATGCTGGAGGAAGCGAACCGGCTGGGCTTCCCGCTCATCGATATCCCGGTCCAGTATCCGCTCAGCAAGATCTGCAAGGTGGTGTTTGGCCGGCTTTCCGGCGGCGGGGTGGAAAAGGCCGACCGCTTTGTTTCGCTTTACCATTCCATCACCGAGAGCATGCTGGAGGCAGATGGCGTTTCCCGGATGCTGGGCGTCCTTAGCGACTTTATCGGTAATGCGGTGCTGCTGCTGGGGGCCAAGTGGGAGCTGATGGCCTATGCCGAAAATGCTGGAAACCCAATGCCGCTTTCGCGGTATCTCCCACTGCAAAAGGGGGAGGTTATTTTCCCAGAGAGTATTACCGGCAATATGCCTTCGGATTTTTCCAAATATGCCAAGGCCATCAAACGGGTCTTTTCCGCTGGGGAGGAGCGTGCGGTCTGCCGCATACTGCCGGTTTCCGGCGGTAATGCCCTGTTTGGCTACTTGGTGGTGTGGGAGACCGGCCGCAAAATGCAATCGGTGGAATATCTGGCCTTGGAGATCGCGGCCTCTTCCTTGGCGCTGGAGCGCTTCCGCACCCGCCAGATCGAGGAGATCCGGATGCATATCCGGCAGGACTTCTTTGACGATTTGCTCAGCGGCAAGCTCCATTCTGCCGAGGAGGTGGGCAGCATTGCCGGGATGCACAATATGGACGCCGAGGGGACCTATCTCTGCATGGTCACTAAGCTGGACAGCGCCGCCCGCGGGACCGAAAACTATGTGGAGATGCAGGATGCCTTCCTGCGCATCAAGGACCGTATGATCGCCCAGATCGGGGAACTTTCCCGCGAGGAGGGCCGCAGCTGCATCTCTATTCATCGTGGCAGCCTTATTATCACCTTTCTGCGCATTGTCCATACCGAACCGGACCAGCGCATTAGTGAGGAAAATCGGCGGTTTATCCAGCGGCTTTACCACCATCTGCATGCCATCACACAGCAGTATGTCCTCAATATCGGTGTGGGGGAGCCGACCGCCCGTCTTATCAATGTGCGCCGCAGCTTTACCCAGGCGCAGGAGGCTATCCGGGTCTCCGGCAATTTGCGCAGCGTGGCAGGGGTGCATTTTTACGAGGACCTCATCATCTATCAGCTGCTTAGCAGCGGAGTGGAAAATGAAAAATCCGCCGAGCTTTATACGCTGTCTATCCGCAGTCTGGTAGAGTATGACAAACAGAACGCGACCAACATGGTGGAAACGCTGGACTGTTACTTTGCCTGCAACTGTAATGTTAGCGAAACAGCCAAAGCCCTCTTCATCCATCGCAACACCCTCATTTACCGCATTGATAAGATCAAATCTATTCTGGGGAGGGATCTCAAAGATTCCGAAGAGCGTCTGCTGCTGCAGCTGGGCCTGCGGGTCTATCAGGTGCGGCAGATTCGTGAAGCGGCCGCCAATTCTTGAGCTTGACCGCGGGAATGTTTTTCTCTCTACTGCCATACAAAAGAGCAGGAGGGGGAGTTTGCATGAAAAGATGGATGACCCTGCTGCTGGGGTGCCTGCTGCTGTGCACCGCCTGTGGAAAAAAGGAACTGTTAGAATCCATTGCACTGCGGGAAGATACCACCCCGGAGCAGATGATAGAAGAGCTTTCCCAGCGGTATGATTTGCCGGAAAGTATGCTGCTGGAATCTGCCGCGGACCTGGCAGCACTGCTGCAAATAAAGGAAAAGTACCTGCTGTTGGGTTGTGGGCGTATTGCAGCCCCGGAGGACAACCCACAGCAAATACTATTGGCGCAGGCGGCCCCGGGCAAAACGGAAAAGGTGACTGCCACCCTGCAAAAGCGTCTGGAGACAGTACAGCGGGCATTTCCCGGGTATCCTTCGGCGCAGGCCGGGCGGGTCATTACAGCAGGGGATTATGCTCTTTTGGTCATCGTCACCGCCGATGATATGGATACTGTGCAGCAGGAGATTATGGATTATTTTATCGGAGGGAAATAGCAAGAAAAAATGGTTGCACACGAACTTAAATTCGTGTATAATATCTTAGTAGGCCATGACAGGTCGTGCAAAGGCAGCCTTTGTCATGCGGAAATCTGGTCCTGTGCGACGCAGTGCTGTGAACCATGTCAGGCGGGGAACCGAGCAGCATTAAGCAGTATTTGCGGGTGCCGCAGCCAACCGGGTTTCCGTGTGATAAAGGCTGCCTTTGCATTTTGCGGGAAAGGGGAGAAAACGGAATGTACCAGGCACTGTACCGCAAGTGGCGTCCCCGCACCTTTGAGGAAGTGGTGGGGCAGGAGCATATCACCACCACGCTGAAAAACGAGATGATCCAGGGGAAGCCTGCCCATGCGTATCTGCTGATGGGCAGCCGTGGCACCGGCAAAACCACCTGCGCCAAGCTCATCGCCAAGGCGGTGAACTGCCGCAACCCGGTGGATGGCAGCCCCTGCGGCCAATGTGACTGCTGCCGCGGCGTGGATAACGGCAGCCTGGTGGATGTAGTGGAGATTGATGCCGCCAGCAATAACGGCGTGGATAATATCCGTGACCTGCGGGAGGAAGCCGTTTTTCTGCCCAATATCGCCAAATACCGCGTTTATATTATCGATGAGGCGCATATGCTTTCCGTCGGGGCGGTCAATGCCCTGCTCAAGATTATGGAAGAGCCGCCGGAGCATGTGATTTTCATTTTGGCCACCACCGAGGTGCACAAAATCCCAGCCACCATTCAGTCCCGCTGCCAGCGCTTCGATTTTAAGCGCATCGCCCCGGAGGTCATCCGGGATAGGCTGCTTTTCATTGCCGGGCAGGAGGACATGACCTTGACGGAAGAAGCCGCGGCTCTCATTGCCCGCATTGCCGATGGCGGTATGCGTGATGCCCTTTCTCTCCTTGATCTTTGCTGGGCACACGCCCATGATATCACCGTGGAGACCGTCAGCGAGGCGGCCGGGCTTGTGGGGCAGGATTATCTTTTTGAGATCGCCGATGCCGCCGCGACAGGGGATTTTACCGGTGCGATGGATGCCATGGAGCGCCTGGCCGGACAGGCTGTGGAATATGACCGCCTGTGCAGTCAATTAATCAGCCATTACCGCAACCTGTTGGTGGCAGCTACCGCTCGCGATCCCGAACAACTTATTGTCTGCCTGCCACAGACGCTGGAACAGTATAAAAAGCAGGCGGCTTCCTTTACCCCGGCCGCGCTGATGGATGCCATCAGAACGCTGCAGGATACCCAGGCCGCTATGGCTCGCAGCACCAGCCGCCGGGCGGAGATGGAACTGGCTCTCTTAAAGCTCAGCGACCGGCGGGTAAGCCCCAGCCGGGAAGCGCTGGTCGCCCGCATCGAGGAGCTGGAAGCCAAGCTCAACCGGCTGCTGGCGGAGGGGATCCGCCCCGCTCCGGCCCCGGCGCAGCAGTCGGCTGTCGGAGGAATGTTCCAGCCACAACAAGAGGAACCGGCCGAACCGGAGCAGGTAGCGCTGCCAGGCATGGAGCCGCCCCCGCAGCAGGAGGAAGCAGCCCCACCGGCTGCAAAGCCTGCCGCTACCCCGGTGGAGCCAATGCCGGAGGATCAGTGGCTGCAGGTGTTGGATCGCCTTGGTGTCATCAATAAGATGCTGGCAGGTGCCCTGCAAGGCAGCCATGCCCATTTCCGCGGGCAAACTGTCCTCATCGAGTGCGATAAGCCCATCTTCCTGGAGATGATGCGCAGCAATGACTTCACTCGTCAGAGCCTAAAGCGAGCTATCGCCGAAGTGACCGGTGTAAAATACGGTGTGGGGCCTTACACCGCTGCGCCCAAGGCAACCACCCCGCAGAGCTCTCCGTTGGAGGATCTCATCAAGCAGGCAGAGGGAATGGGCATCCCAGTTACCAGAGAATAACAACCAAAAAGGAGAACCAATATGAAAGCAAGAATCCCCCAGGGCGCCGGCGGCGCCGGTAATATGAACCAGATGATGCAGCGGATGCAGAAGATGCAGGAGGAAATGACCCGTGCCCAGGCGGAACTGGAAGAAAAGGCCTACCATGTTTCTGCTGGCGGCGGCAATATTGAAGTTGAAATCAATGGCAAAAAGGAAGTGACATCTGTTACCCTTAAGCCGGAAGTAGTTGATCCTGATGATATCGAATTTTTGCAGGATCTGATCCGGGAGGGCGTCAATGAGGCCATCCGTGCCTGCACCGCCGATGCAGAGCAGACCATTGGGGCCATCACCGGCGGATTGGATCTGGGCTTGTAAAAGTTGCCGTCCCAAGGAAAGGAGAGAATCGCATGGATTCCACTGCAGCGCCGCTGCAAAAGCTGATTGAGCAGTTTGCCCGCCTGCCGGGCGTTGGCCGCAAGATGGCCCAGCGGTTCGCCTTTTATGTGCTGGATCTGCCGGAGGACAAGGCCAAGGAATTTTCCTCCGCCATTCTGGAGGCCAAAAGCAAGATCAAAAAGTGTTCCGTTTGCGGCAACTTTACCGAAGGCGAGCTTTGCCCCATCTGCTCGGCTAAAGGGCGGGATACCTCCCTCATCTGTGTGGTGGAAGACCCCCGCGATGTACTGGCCTTTGAGCGCACCCGGGAATACAATGGAGTCTATCATGTGCTGCATGGGCTCATTTCCCCCATGGATGGCATCGGTCCGGACCAGCTCACCATTAAGGAACTGCTGGCCCGCATAGCCAAAGGCGATGTCAGCGAGGTGATTATGGCCACCAACCCCACCGTGGAGGGGGAAGCGACCGCAATGTATATTGCCAAGCTGCTCAAGCCCCTTGGCGTCAAAGTCAGTCGGTTAGCCTACGGCATCCCCGTGGGCGGCAACCTGGAATACGCCGATGAGGTGACTCTGTGGCGTGCCATGGAGGGCCGCAGCGAGCTTTGATCTTCCCCTTGACAAATCAAAATTTTGTGATATGATGTGATTCCACCGAAGGAAAGGAGTGACTGCGCATGGCAGAAAAGCAGGGAATCAAGCAGATCGCCGCCAACCGCCAGGCGCGACACGAATACTTTGTGGAAGAATCCATGGAAGCCGGTATTGAGCTGTTCGGTACCGAGGTAAAAAGCCTGCGGAACGGCGGCTTGAATCTCAAGGACAGCTGGTGCAGCTTCGAAAAAGGGGAGCTCTTTGTGCGTCAAATGCACATCAGCCCCTACGAGAAGGGCAATATCTTTAACCGTGATCCGCTGCGGCCCAAAAAGCTGCTGCTGCACCGCAAGGAGCTGAACCGTTTGTATGGTTTGGTAAAACAGCAGCAGGGGCTCACCCTTATCCCGCTTCAGGCATACTTTAAGGGCAGCCGGGTCAAGATAGAACTGGGCGTGTGCCGCGGCAAAAAGCTGTATGATAAGCGTGCCGATGCCGCCAAGCGTGATGCCCAGCGAGATATCGAACGCGCTATGCGCGGCCGCGGCTAAACCCAAAAGTGAATATGGGGGCGTACCGGTTTCGACGGGGACTGAGAAACAGGGTAAGCGAGTAGAGGCGCTCGACCTCTATAAAACGGGTAACTTAAATATAAACGCTAACACTGATTACGCGTACGCTGCTTAATTAAGCAGCCGTCCGACTGCGGAGGACCACGGCCGCAGGAGGGCGTCGATGAGTGGTGAACGATCACGGGAAGGGCTCCGGGCCTGTGATTGTATCAGGAGCTACTAAAGCCTTCAGCCTGCTGTCCGGCGGGAGGCGGAGGGAATGCTAAAAGAGCAGCTACACTCGTAGAAAGCCGTGCGGACTGGTTTTCGGACAGGAGTTCGACTCTCCTCGCCTCCACCATAAGTCCACCGTAATTCTGATAGAATTACGGCGGACTTTTTATATTGATATGTTATATTGAGTTTGATAAAGTCAGGGTTTATGGAGGTGATAAGAATGAAATGTGCGCTTGCAGGCGTTGGATTTATTAATGAAGATATCGAGTATAACAAAGCAGTTCTCGCTGATACACTTAGAAAATGTGCGGGAAGGGCGGATGTTGTTATCTTCGAAGAAGCATTTCTTCAGGGCTTTTATGGCATAAATTTTATAGCAAAACATGATACAACAGTATCTATTTCTCGTGATGATATGATTATTCGCGAAATATGCAGTATGGCCAAAGAATACGCCATTGCAGTATCCTTTGGATTTATTGAAAAAGAGGATGATGTGTTTTTCAGTTCACAGATGACAATAGATAAAAATGGCCAAATCATAGACTTATATCGTCGAGTATCTCCGGGCTGGAAAGAATCCTTTGCGGGAAAAGAATACTGTGAGGGTGATGGGTTTCACACATTTCACCTTCTCGGTAGGGAGGTTGCCATTGGGTTATGCGGAGACCTTTGGTATGAAGAAAATATCACTCGTCTGAACGAGTTGGAACCGGATATCGTTTGGTGGCCTGTCTATACAGATTATAACTATTTAGAATGGAACAATACAGTAAAGTTTGAATATGCCAAACAGGCCGGCAAAATAAATGCCCCCGTTTTTTATGTCAATTCGGTATGCATGGATAAACCCGATAATCGCGAAATTGCCAAAGGCGGTGCTGCTTTGTTTGATAAGAGCTTCATAAAAGAGGAATTACCGGCAGGAAATGAAGGAGTCCTTATTGTTGAGGTTTAGTCCATATTCCATTGCCATTCACGCATGGCGGAAAAGCCAGGATTTTTGGCGGCTATTCTAACGAGAAAAGTAAACTAGTAGATGGGTCCATTTGTGCCATCTCAAAATTTCTAATCAAATAAAAAAGAACCCCTTGGGGGGTCTTTTTTTGCATATTACGCTCCCGCAGGGGGCTTTTTATTTATTCATCTTCTGCTTCGGGGGTAAAAAGCCCCTTCGCAACCTCCAGTACCGAATCCAGACAGGAATTATCTAGCCGGTTCCAAATGAGATATCGGTTAAAGTATTTTTCGCCCTTCAGTGGGATAAACCGCACCGCGTCGGTGGCGGAAATGGGCTGGTGCTCCTTGAACAGCACGGTGATGCCTACACCGCAGGCCACCATCATCAGCAGGGAGGAAACCGTCTCCGCTTCTCCCACGATATTGGGAGAAAACCCGCCGGCTGAGGCGTGGTCAATAATGGACTGATACCCGGCAATGGAGGAAGAACGGGAGATAGCGATAAAGTTTTCATACCGCAGCTCGCTAAAGGAGACTTCCTCCCGGTCCGCCAGAGGATGAACGGAGGATATCACTACATAGTCCATCCGGCGGTCCACCAGCAGATACTTGCTTTCGGCGCTTCTGGGGCGGCCGCTGGCAATGATCACATCCACCAGGTCGTCATCCAGCGCCCGCAGCAGCCGGGTCGGGGTATTAAATTTCAGCTCAATATGAATACCGGAGTGCTTTTCAGTGATGGCACGCACCAGCTTTACCGCCAATGGCTCAAAGGAATCGATAGGGACTCCCAGCCGTACCCGTCCTACAATGCTTTGGGAGGCGGTCAAGGCATTCTGCACGCCATCCTGGTAGGTGCTTATGATTTTGCGGCACTCTTCGGCAAATACCCGCCCCGCCGGGGTCAGAGAAACGGTGTGGGTGGTGCGGTTCACCAGCTTGATCCCCAGCTCCTTTTCCAGCGAGGAGATGCTTCGGCTTAGGGCTGGCTGGGTGATATACTGCTGGCTGGCCGTTTGGGTAAAGTTAAGCGACTGAGCTAACGCGTAGTAACATTCCAATTGAAAGATCGTCATGGTTTTGCGTGTCCTCCATTCGTTTGGGCCACAGTATTCTCTTTGCCTTCCCTAATATTTTACCATGCGAGTAAGAGGAAAGCAACCAAATACAATATACAAAAATCAGTCAAATCGCTGGAATCATATGCTTTTTGCACAAATATCACAAACAATATCACAGCACTTTGACTGTTATGCAAAAACAGCATCAATCAAGCTCGTTTCTTGGCATTTCACAATTTCGTCATACTTGGTTATCATGGAAGCGTAGATTAAGCTTCCGGAAGCGAATCTTGTGTGTTTTTGGGGGTCGGCCGCCCCCGGAGCGCGAAAAATGATTCTGGCGCGAAAGTATCGCGCCGCAGGAGGATTTATCATGACTAGACAGCTTCTCAAGGGCATCCGTGTGCTTGATTTCACCGACTTCCTGGCAGGTCCCTACTGTGGTATGTATCTGGCCGATATGGGCGCCGATGTTATCAAGGTGGAAAACCTGACCACCGGCGGCAACTTTGTCCGCAACGCGCGCCCTTTGGAAAAAAATAGTGGACTGAGCATGTATTTCCAAAATCTGAACCGCAATAAGCGCGGTGTTGCCATCAACCTCAAAACAGAGGACGGAAAAAAACTGTTCAGCGAATTGGTAAAGAGCGCTGATGTACTGCTGGAAAACAACCGTCCCGGTGTTATGGGCCGTTTGGGCTTCAGCTATGAAGAGTGCAAAAAGCTGAATCCGCGCCTGGTTTATGCTTCTATCTCCGGCTTTGGCCAGTATGGCCCCAATGCCAATCGTCCCGGCTACGACCTCATCGGCCAGGCTATGGGCGGCAGCATGAGCATCACCGGCTGGCCGGGCAGCGAGCCCACCCGTGCCGGTATGGCCATCGGTGATCTGTTCGGCGGTCTGAACGCTGGCTTCGCCATCTGCGCTTCTCTGTATAACCGTGAAAAAACCGGCGTAGGCAACCACATCGATGTCGCCCTCGTCGATTCCATCTTCTCCGGCATGGAAGCCAAGATGATGCAGTATGTTTACACCGGTGTCAGCCCCGTCAAGACCGGCAATAAGTACATCACCTCTGCACCCTATGATTCCTTCAAGGCCAAGGACGATTATTTTGTTATTGCCTCCGGCACCGATAAGCACTTTGAAAAGCTTTCCGCTGCCATGGGTATGCCGGAACTGGCCCAGGATCCCCTGTACTGCGATACCGAGTCCCGCAAGAAAAACGCGGATTCCCTCAAGGAGATCATCGAAAAGTGGACTGCCGATAAAACCGTTTCCGAGGTCTGCAAGATCATCGATGAGGCAGGTATCCCTGTAGCGCCCATTTATAACTGCGAGCAGGCCGCCAACGATAAGAACATCGTGGAAGTGCGTGAGATGCTCGTCAAGGTTCCCGCGCCTGTTAAGCACCCCGATGCTCCCAAGGAGCTGACCGTCATTGGTAACCCCCTCAAGATGGAGGAAGCCCCCTGCGTTTATTACAAGGCCGCTCCGGATCTGGGCGAGAACAACGAAGAGATCTTTGAGTCCATCGGCTTCACTAAGGAACAGCTCGAAGCGTTCCGTGCCGAAGGCGTCATCAACTGATAACTGACAAGGAGGGTACAAGTTTATGTCACTTCCTAAAGAGGTCCATATCCAGGAATGCTGCCCCCGTGATGGTTGGCAGAACCACGCGGAGTTCATTCCTACCGATGTCAAGATCAAGTACATCCGCCGTATGATCGATTGCGGTGCCAAGGAGCTGGAAGTTACCAGCTTCGTCAATCCCAAGGTCATGCCCCAGATGGCCGATGCGGCCGCCGTGTTTGAAGCGATCAAGCCCTACGCCGCCGAAAAAGGCTGCACACTCAGCACCCTGGCCCTTAATAAGCGCGGTGCCGATGACGCCGTCGCGGCCGGCTCCCACATGCTGTCCTTCGTGGTCAGCGCCAGCGAGGAGCACAACCTCCGCAATTCCCGCCGTACCATTCAGGAGAGCATGGCTCAGTTCAAGGAGCTGGCTTCCCAGCAGACCGGTGATGTTCGCATCCAGTTGGCTCTGCCCTGCGTGTTCGGTTCTCCCTTTGGCGATGAGATCCCGCTGGAGCGTCTGGATTGGATCGTAGAAGAGGCCCACAGCGTCGGTGTGGAGTACTTTGGCCTGGCCGATACCTCCGGTATCTCTACCCCCACCCACACCCGGGAAGTCCTCCGCCACATGATCGGCCTGGTCGGCGCAGATCACATCTGCGCGCACCTGCACGATACTCACGGCATGGGCATTGCCAATGCCTTTGTAGCCCTGGAAGAAGGCGTCACCCACTTTGATGCCTCCCTGGCGGCCATGGGTGGCTGCCCCTTCGCCCCTGGCGCCAAGGGCAATATCGCCACCGAAGACCTCGTAAATATGTGCGAGAAGATGGGCATTCACACCGGTTATAATCTGGAAATGCTCACCCAGACCGCCCGCGATATGTGCGAGGAGATCCACGCCCATCTGGGCGGCAGTATGGCGCTGGCCTGCCACGGCTAAGATACCGTTAATTTCCGGCTTTCCTTCCCGCACGGTTGCGGTACAATTAGGTCATATGTGAGAGATCACATGAGATAAAAATTCGGACAAAAAAGAAAGGAAGAAAATCATGAAAAGAAGTATCATCGCACTGATTATGGCACTGGCTATGATCCTGACCCTGGTTGCCTGCGGCAATAGCAACGGCGACAACAACAATGGTGGCAACGATGTTAAGGCCATTCAGCTGAGCCTGGGCCACACCAACAACACCGATCACCATTATCAGGTCCTCGCTGAATCCTTCAAGAAGATTGTTGAAGAGAAGTCCAATGGACAGCTCATCATCAATATCTTCCCCGCCGAGCAGCTCGGTTCCGGCTCCGAGATGCTGGAGTCCGTTAAGTCCGGTACCCAGGATATGGTTCTGGATCCCGATGCTTACCTCGCCAACTATGATCCGCTGTTCAATGTTATCGCTATGCCCTATGCGTTCACTTCCTGGGATCATGTTCTCACCTTCGCTGATAGCGATGTAGCTGCCACCCTCAATACCGCTATCGAAAAGCAGGGCATGACCATCCTGGGCTGGGCTGCCAATGGCTTCCGTGTTGTTACCTCCAATAACGAGATCAACAGCCCCGCCGATTTCTCCGGCTTGAAGGTTCGCGTCGGCTCCGCTAAGCTCATCGCTGATATGCTGACCGCCCTGAACGCCAACCCCACCACCCTTTCCATGAGTGATACTTACAGCGGTCTGCAGACTGGCATCGTTTCCGCTCAGGAAAACCCCACCTCCAATATCATCGGCAGTAAGTTCTATGAGGTTCAGAAGTATCTAGCTGTTACCCATCATCAGTATGTTTCCGAGCCCCTCATCATGAACAAGGCCAAGTTCGATAGCCTGTCTCCCGAGCTGCAGCAGATCCTGCTGGATGCTGCCAAGGAAGTTTGCGCTGCTGATGTTAAGACCGTTTCCGAGTCCGAAGCTTCCGACCTCAAGTTCATCGAGGAGCAGGGCGTTACCATCACCTATCCCGATCTGACCGCTTTCGAAGAGGCTCTGGCTCCTGTAACCGAGTCCTACTGCAAGCAGTACGGTGATGAGTTCACCGCTCTGTACAACCAGCTGAAGGGCTAACTGATTGAGTCATCTCCACGGCAGAGCCGGGCACACCCGCCCGACTCTGCCCCTCCTCAAGTTCTCTTATCAGTAAAGGAGTAATTCTATGTTCCGTAAAACGCTGAAAACTGCGGTCGGAGCCTTCAACAAGGTCTGCAATCTCCTTTTGGGCATTGTCATGGTCGCCATGTTCCTGGTTCTGCTGCTGCAGATCATTTCCCGCTTTATCGCGTTCATTCCACTGCCTTGGTCGCAGGATCTCATCGTATTCCTGCTAATCTGCAGTGTGTTCCTGGGGGCCTGCACTGCTACGGCCAATAATAAACAGATCCGCTTGGAATTCTTCGTGGATCTGTTGCCCAAAAAGCTCACCGAAGTCATCCTCATCATTGCTGATCTCATCAGCATTGCGTTCCTGGTGGTCGTTACCTCCCAGGCCTTCCAGTTGACAGGCGAGAATATGCATGTTATTGTTGGCTCTTCTCCCATCACTTATGGCTGGTACTACTTTGTGGTAGGCGTTGGTGCCGTTGGCATGATCCTTAACTTCATCCTCCTCATTGTAGACCGCTTCGCTGATCTCTTTGCCAAAAAAGGAAAGGAGGAAGTCACCGCATGACTGCATTCCTGTTGATTTCCACCGGCATTCTGCTCCTTATCGCTGTTCCTATCGGCATGGCGATGGGCACCGCCTCTCTGCTCACCATTCTGCAGGGTGGCACTCTCAATGCGCTTATCATCACCCAGAAGCTCCTCAGCGGCGTCAGCAAGTTCTCTCTGCTGGCTATTCCCATGTTCACCCTGGCCGGTGAAGTCATGACCCTGGGCGGTGTTTCCGATAAGCTCATCTACCTGGCCAACCGTGTGGTAGGCCGGTTCAAAGGCGGCCTTTCCATGGTCACCACTTTGGCTTGCATGTTCTTCGGCGCTATCTCCGGTTCCGCTACCGCTACGGCCGCTGCCATCGGCGGCATCATGGTAGAGCCCATGGAAAAAGCCGGTTATAAGAAAGAATACACCGCAGCTGTTATCGCTTCCTCCGGTCTGCTGGGCCTCATTATTCCTCCCAGCGGCACCATGCTCATGTATGCCATCGTCGCCGATGTCTCCGTCCTGGAGATGTTCACCGGCGGTATCATCCCCGGCATCATCATGGGCCTCAGCCTTATGGTCATCGAGTACTTCCGCGCCAAGAGAAACGGCTACGGTACCTCCGAGCTGGATATCGCTGAGTTCCATACCCAGAGCAAGGCCAAGATCGTTATTCAGAGCTTCCTGGCGCTGCTGTCCCCGGTCATCATCCTGGGCGGTATTTACAGCGGCAAGTTCACCGCTACCGAAGCCGCCGGCGTATCCGTTCTGTACGGCTTCATCATTGGCTACTTTGTGTTTAAGCAGCTCAATATCAAGAAAGCCTATGAGGCCTGCGTCAAGACCGGCGTCAGCACCTCTATGATCCTGTTCCTCATCGGTGCGGCTGCCGTATTCGGCTGGATGCTCACCATGCAGCAGATCCCCAATCAGATCGTTGCTGCCATCAGCGGCATTACCAATAGCCCCGCTGTCGTTCTGCTGCTCGTTAACCTGGCGCTGTTTGTGGCTGGCGCCCTCTTGGATAATGTCGCCGCCATCACCCTGCTCACCCCCGTTTTGGTCCCGCTGATCAGCGCCTATGGCATCGATAAGACCTTCTTCGGTATTATCATGATCATCAACCTCTCCATCGGCCAGATCACCCCGCCCATCGGTATGAACCTCTTCGTCTCCTCCAGCATCTGCGAAGTTCGCCTGGAGAAGGTCATCCGGCAGGTACTGCCCTTCCTGGCGGTTCTCATCGTCGATCTGTTCCTCTTCACCTACATCCCCGGCATCGTCACCGTGCTGCCCAATGCACTGCTGCACTGATTCCGGAATTTAGCATGGGCCATACTCCGGTCGGTTTTCCGGCCGGAGCTTCCCTGCATCTTATCCCAATAGAACGGAGGCACCAGCCATGCTGTTTTTCCTGCTTTTCATCGTGCTTATGCCCGCCCTTACCTATGCGGATTACCGCCTGTACGGCAAAAAGATGGAAGAGACCCTGGCCGCCCAGCCGGATTACGACCAAAACCGCGAAAACTACGATGCCCTGCTGGCCAAGCTGATGGCCCGCCAAAAGAAAACCGATACCCTCGTCTGCGCCGTGCTGTGCATTGTGGCCTTCATCCTGGGCGTCTATACCTCCACCGCCGGCGGCATCATGTAACGGTTAATAATATTTGGGGATACCATATATTCCCATTCTTAGCAAAAAGCCTTCCATCGCGGGGGCTTTTTGTGCACTTTTTAGGGCGTTTCTGCAATTCACACCGCTTTGCCCGCATTTCGCCCCCTGGGCGAAAAATACCCCCTTTTAGGGGGTATTATGGGGGTCGAAAGTAGGGCCTCTGCGCCCAGTAAAACCACAATTTTAAGAAAAATGAAAAGGAGGCCCACCCCCATGAAAAAACGCCTGCTCAGCGCCCTGCTCGCGCTGGCTTTAGTCTTTGTCCTACTCCCCACCACTGCCTTGGCAGATACCACCCCCGTAACCGATGAAAATGTAAAGATCAACGGCACCCCTGTCACCGTTGGCAATGGTATTTCCCTCGGTGAGGGCAACGGCACTTACTCCTACGATAAGTCCACCCGCACCCTCACCCTCAATAATGCCACCATCACCGCCACCGGCAGCAACATCGGCATTGATTTTTGCGATACAACAAATTATGTAACCTACAGTGTGATCCTTACCGGAGAAAACACCGTAACAAGTAATAATATTGCAATCGAAACAACTCCCAATACAAACCTTACTTTTACAGGCGGCGGCAATTTGAAGGCAATTACTAACGGCTACTACCAGGCAATAAGAGTGTATGGTACGCTTACAATCGATAATTCCACATTGATAGCCGAATCGTCGGCCTATACTGCAACAACTGTGATTTGGACTCTGGCAATGACTGGGAATAATGCCAAATTGGAAATATCCAACAAGAGTGCAGCCAACATTGTCGCAGGTACAGCTGGTCCAGCATCAAATATCGATTGGAGCAACTACCAATTCACCACAGGCTCTTATTCCGGTGATGCTCTTACAGAAAGCGATCCTGAGGTGTGCAGCTGGGGGACCTTGAAGGAATACCTTGGTTTTCCCACAAAGAAATATTCCCAGTACATCTGCATCGCAAAGAGAACCATCCCCGCCATCCAAAGAACCTCCGATGTCTTCATCGCTGGCAAAGACGCCGTTGTCGGTCAGTGGACTACAATCACTGCCGATTCCTGCTCTGGCTCTTACTACTACAATGCAGCTAATAAAGAGCTCACCCTCAAGGGCATTACCATCACCAGAAATAATAATAACAATGTTAACCATGCCATCCAGTTCACAAAAAACGGTGATTACACCATCAATTTGGAAGGCACCAATAACATAAGTAGCGTAGCTAATGGTATTTGCGCGCTAAATAAAGCGTTTTATGATGATCCAGCTAATATTAGTGTTACCATTTCCGGCTCCGGCAGCCTCAATGTTATCGCTAATACCTATGCCATCGATATGCAGGTGGGCAATCTCATTTTCAATAACACTGGCAATATAACGCTAGCCACAAACACTAATTACCAAGTTCAATCTACAGTATGCAACGCCCTCCGTGTTAAATCTGGCAGCATTACCATCGATAATACCAAGTACGACATAGTAGGTGCAAGACAAGAGAAAGGTTATCCAACCGAAACTATTAGCGACTCTAGTGCGTTTACCCCCGACCTTCTCAACGGCTATACCGTAGACGAGACAACTACGCTTTTCAAGACCATCACCATCACCCCTGCCGCCGCTAAGGATTCCACCATCCGCTACAACGGTACAACTCTAAAGCAGGGCGAAACTATTACTGGTGAAAACGGCGGCACCGCTACCGTAGACAGTAAAAACAATACCATCACCTTGGATAACTTCAAAGGCAATTACCCCCTCGAATTCAATGCGGAATTCACACCTAACTCCATTATCCTCATAGGAGATAGCACCCTTTCCGCAGTCGAGACTAAATATCAGAACCTCACCATCTCCGGCTCCGGCTCCCTTACCGTCGGTTCCATCAAGGTGCATAACCAAAAGGCTTCTTCTGATGACAAACCCAACCTCACCATCAATGGCGCTACTGTCACCGTCGGTACCGCTGAACTCACCACCAGAGCCATCGATATCGATGGCGACCTCACCGTAACGAACGGTTCCCTCACCGCCACCAGCGCCTCCAATAATGTTCCCACCGTCCAGGTCGGCGGCAATGCCTCCTTCACCGGCAGCACCGTCACCATCACCAATAACAGCACCACACAGGGCGAACAATACAAAGACAGCAATGCAGCCTCCTCCGCCCTCCATGTCAATGGCGCTGTCACCATCTCCGGCGGCACAGTAACGGCAGAAGCCAAAGCTGGCGGCAACGCCATCCGTGCGGTTGGCAATATCACCGTTAGCAATGATGCCACTGTCACCGCCAAAAACAATTCTCAGTACTTCAATGCCATCACAGCTGGTCAGGCTTCAGGCGGTGTAGTCAATAATCTGTCTAAGCTCATCGTCAGTGGCGAAACAACCAAAATTACCGCTACCAATAGCTATGCCAATAGCTCGACAGGCGCTATCCATGCCAAGATCAAGAACGCCAACGAAGGGCATTACTTGCAGGTAGGTACCGGTACCGATACTAAAGCCATTGCCCCCAACGCTGAAGACAACAACACCGGCAGAGGCTCCATCACCATCACCCGCGGCGATGCGTATGAGACCCCCCAGGTTACTGCCAATTACAAAATCGCAGGCCAGACCATGCATGTAGGCAAGTACTACAAGACCGATGCAAAAAATGGCAATATTACCGATGGTACTGCACAGGATTATAACATCTTCTGTGATAGCGCAAACGACTTTACCCTCAATAATGCTACCATTAGCAGTACCGGTACGAGTGGCAGCACGGGCGTGATTAAGACCAATCTAAATTATTCCAGTGCCCCGTTCCATATCAAGCTGATTGGGACAAACAGCATTAACAATGCTGGCCATCATGCCATCTTGGGCGAAGGAGCATATTCGACAATTATCATTGAAAATGCTGAAAATGCATCCAATGCCAGCCTGACTATCAGCGGCAATTACCTGCCGGTTTATTCCTTTGGCAATGTTACCATCAATGCCGAAGTAGTAATTATAAATACCAATGGCAATCTTATTTCCACCAATAAAGGTGGCCACGCCAACGGTGCATTTGACTTAGGCTCCGGCTATAAGTGCTACGCCAGCACGGATGTTTCCGGTTCTCCCCTGGAGACATATGATGCCGCAAAAAGTAGTACTTATAAGTACCTCTGCGTCACCACGAAGACCCTCGAAACCGGCGGCGGCTCTACCCACCAGCATGTTTGGGATGAAGCATGGCACGACACAGGAGATTATCATCATGCTCATCAGTGTACCATCTGCAAAGCTTATGATACAACTACACAAGAGCCGCACAATGTGACTGGTCATAGAGACAATCATGATGGCTCTCATTCGAACATCTGCGGCAGCTGTGGTTACAGTGCCAAGGTAAGCCATTCTTACACATGGGCTCCCAATGCCAATGATAATGAAAAGCATATTGGCACTTGTGTGTGTGGAAATGTAGTCGAAAGATATCACAATTTCGTAGGTGATGTTTGCAGTGACTGTGGCTACGATAAATCCACTGGCACAACTTGTGAGCATGTTTGGACCACCGAATGGACAATAGATACAGTAGACAATGAGTATCACTGGCATAAGTGTATAAAGTGCAATGCAATAACAGACAAGAAGCCCCATGCGTACACAATAGTTACTGACAGCGGTACAAATCATATCCGTGAGTGTGAGTGCAAAGTGTTTTATGTAGAGGATCATATCTCCAGTGATTGGATTATCGATACCCCTGCAACCGCCACCACAGCCGGTTCCATGCATAAGGAGTGCACAGTTTGCAAACATAAAATGCAGACTGAAGTAATCCCAGCCACCGGCGAGATCGAACCTCCCACCCCCGATAACCCCGGCACCATCGTCATCATCCGCCCCGCCGAAGAGGAGAAACCGGCCCAGCAGCCCAATCCCTCCACCGGCGCCAATGACCTGGTCGGCCTGGCCGTCGCCGCTGCCGTCGCCGCAGCCCTCGGCTCCGCCGCCCTCCTGCGCAAGCATGATTAATTGCCCCACCAAAAAGCTCCCCTCCCGGGGAGCTTTTCTCTTGACAAATCCCCGCCCAGGGTGTATAACATTCCCATGGTAAATCTACCGTTTTTGTCTATTTCATGTTAGGAGGCATTCCTATGGAAAATATCTACACTTCCGCCGCCCAGCTCATCGGCCATACCCCCCTGCTGGAGCTCACCCATCTTGAAAAAAAGTATGACCTCAAGGCCCGCCTTTTGGCCAAGCTGGAATACTTCAATCCCGCCGGTTCCGTCAAGGACCGCGTTGCCCTCGCCATGATAGAGGATGCCGAGCAGAAGGGCCTCCTTACCCCCCAGTCCGTCCTCATCGAGCCCACCTCCGGCAATACCGGCATCGGCCTGGCCTCGGTGGCCGCCGCCCGGGGCTATCGTATCATCATTGTCATGCCGGATAGCATGAGCGTGGAGCGCCGCCAGCTGATGAAAGCCTATGGCGCGGAGCTGGTTCTTACCCCCGGCGCCCAGGGCATGAAAGGCGCCATCGCCAAAGCGGATGAACTCGCGCGCGAGATCCCTCACAGCTTTATCCCCGGCCAGTTTGTCAATCAGGCCAACCCCCAGGCCCACTACGCCACCACCGCCCCGGAGATCTGGCAGGATACCGATGGGCAGGTGGATGCCTTTGTGGCAGGGGTCGGCACCGGCGGTACCATCACCGGTGTGGGCCGCTACCTCCGGGAGAAAAATCCTGCCGTCCGCATCGTCGCCGTCGAGCCTAAGACCTCCGCCGTCCTTTCCACCGGCGTCCCCGGTAAGCATGGCATCCAGGGCATCGGCGCAGGGTTTGTCCCCGCCGTCCTGGATACCAAAATCTATGACGAGGTTATCCCTGTCGCCGATGAGGATGCCTTTGCCACTGGCCGGGAGATCGGCCAAAGCGAGGGCGTGCTGGTGGGTATCTCCTCCGGCGCTGCCGTATGGGCCGCTATCCAGCTGGCCCAGCGCCCGGAATACGCGGGGAAGACCATTGTTATCCTTCTCCCGGATACCGGTGACCGCTACCTTTCCAGCCCCATGTTCGCCGAGTAATATTCGCTTATACCCCGCCCGCCGTTTTCGGCGGGCTTCTTTTTTTGGCGAGGATGGGGCTCCCACCCGCCCACCC